>MDTG01070231.1_pt1 | contig 37962 bp, 35 predicted proteins | sample 811421 | NCBI WGS metagenome assembly MDTG01 (sample SAMN05326645, study PRJNA326480) | marine metagenome | isolation source: seawater | place: Pacific Ocean: South East | collected 2011
ATAGTCAAAGAAATCAGTAAACATATACCCCTCAACAGAATCTCCACCTAAATCAATGAATGTTTGGTTAGCAACACCATCACCTGAGAACATTGGTTTATTTAAACCTAATTGTTTAGATTGTCTAGTAATCATTGAAGCTTCTGGGTGATATAAAGGCATAAACATAAAGTCTGGATTAATTTGTTTAATCTGAGAAACTACAGCTTTAAAGTCTTTATCTCCTGAAGTTACTTTGATTTTCTTAACAATTTTTCCACCTTTAGCTTTGAAAGCTTTTTGGAATGCTTTTGCAAGTCCTAAAGAGTAAACTTGTGCTTGGTCAATAACTACAACTGCTGTTTTGTATCCAGATTCAAGTGCATAGTTTGCAACAACTTCACCTTGGAAACTATCTGTAAAACAAACTCTGTTTGCAAAAGTTCTTCTTGCTGTTAACTTATCATTTGTAGCAACAGATGCAATAACAGGAACCTTTTTCTTATCAGCAATAGCAATTGCTTGAGCTGTATTTGTAGATGTTAATGCACCTAAAATAGCAACTACTTTGTCAGAAGAGATAAGTCTAGTTGTAGCATTTGCTGTTTCAACTTTATCACCTTTGTTATCTAATAATACAATTTTAATTGTATCACCATTTTTAAGTGTAGGTTGTTGCTTATGTGCTAATTCTAAACCTAAGTTAGTAACTTGACCATAAGCTGCTAATGGACCAGACATTGGCATAACTGCCCCTACTTTAATCTCTTTTGCCATTACTACACCACAAGTAAGTGATGATGCAAGAGCTATACTTAACAATTTTTTCATTAATTCTCCTTTGTTATAATTACAATATCATTATATTATGTAAAAATTATATAAAGATAGCTTATTTCTACATATAAAATGCATAAAAGTTATAAATATTATTACAGTAAATAACAAACACTCATGATTTATGTCTATTTAATATACATTTACTCACTAATAATAAGCTCTATTTAATTCATTTCAAGGGACATTAAGTACATATCTTCACCATCAATTACTTTTATTTTCACACTTTCACAACTAGGACAACAAAAGTCATTTTTTTCTAGTGTTGATGTTGTATTACAATCAAAACACTCTATCACTACTTTTTGATGATTTATTATAAATTGAGCATCATTACAAACAGTATGTTCTTTAAAAGTATCAAATGCAGTTTGAAGTAAATCAGGTTCTACTCCAGATAAAACTCCAATTTTTACAATTACTTTTGTTACTTCTTTTGCATCATTATCTTTTACATGCTCTTCACAACTCTCTAGAAGAGATTGAACTATTGAATATTCATGCATTTATATCCTTTAATCTTTTTGGTGTATTTTGTGGTTTTACTTTATGTACAAAGTTAAATCTAAGTTTATGAAAAGAACTATTCTTATCCCAAAACTCATCATACATAATTTTCAGTTCTTCATTTTTACAATTTTCCATTGCTTCATAATTTTCAAATAGAAAATCTTTTTTCTTATCTATCAATTCTTCATATTTTTCTTCATCTTCATATAAAGTTTTTGTAAAAGCATCAAGTTTTAAATCATAATTTGAAAAATCAAATACCTCATCAATCATATTTATCTTTAAAGCTTGGGTTGAGTTTATAGGTAGGCATTTTTCTAATAGTTCTTTTGCTTTAAGTTCTCCTACTCTTTTTGGAAGTGTAAAGGTATGATATTCACTGCCACTAAGACCTAGAGTTTTATAATGAGGATTAAAAACTACATCTTCACATGCAAGAGCATAATCACAAGCTAGACCTAAAAAAACTCCACCTGCTCCAGAGTTTTTACAAAAAGATGCAATAGTTAAAATTTCATCACAATTAATCACAGCTTGAACAGCTTCATTCATTGCATTTATATTACTCCAACCATCTTCTCCTTGCTTTTTACTATCTTCTAAAATATTTAAATGTATTCCATTACAAAAGAAGTCATCTCCTCCACATAAAACTAAAACTTTACAAGTCTCTTTTAAATACTCTATTGCGTACTTAAGTTTTATACACTGTGCAGATGTCATTGCTCCATTGTGAAAATTAAAGAAAAGATACGCTACCTCATCTTTTCTATTTACACGAAGTTCATAAAAGGTATTTATTTCTTCTTCTAATACAAGAGCTATTCTTTTTTCCTGTATACCTTTTATCTTCTCTTTTAGTACATATGTTGCAGGAAGTTTAAAAGAGTTCTCTTCTCTTATTTGAGATATCCATATTGAACCATCACATGTTCCTATACATATAGCTCCATCTCTTTTTGCTATTACCTCTTTGGGTTTACCTTTTAGTGTATCTTCTATATATGCACTATATAAATAACATTTACTTCCTAATAGCTCATCTTTAACACCAGGATAGGAATCAGACATATTTATCTTTCTTAAAATCTCTTTATTTGTATCTTTATCCCAATTTATTTTTCTATTCTCTTGTGTTAGTTTTGTATGTATAGGATTTAGTATTTGTTTTCTAGGAATAAAATCTTCATTCTTATAGTTAGTCAAAAATTCATCTAAGGCTTTTAGTGTTGCTTTATTTACTTCGTTTCTATATATAGATGCTTTTGAGGTATTTCTCATAGTAAAATTACTACTAGCATATATATCTCCACCATCAAGTTCTTCATTTGCTTGAAGTATTACAACTCCCCATTGCTTTACTTCATTATTTATAGCATTATCTAAAGATTGCGGTCCTCTATCTCCTATTGGTCCTGGATGAAGAATAAATGTAGGCGTGTTTATATATATATCTTTACTTATATACTCTTTTAAATAAGGACAAAAGATTAAATCAGGATTTATTTCTTCTACTGCTTGTTTAGTCAACTCTTCTGATATTGCAAACTTTATATATACACTATAGTTTAACTCTACTAGTTTACAATATACACTTTGAGATAAGTTATTAAAAGATGAGATAAGAAGTAGTATTTTCATATATATACTTGAGTGTTTCTATCTAACAAATTCTTGGTAATAACTCACCAGTTGGTGTATCTAAAAATCTTTTTGTTCCCCATGGTGAATATAGTATTACTTTTTGTTCATACTGTTGTGTTACTTTTCCTATAACACTTGCATTTTGTGCCTCTTCAAAAGTATGTAGTACCTCTATAGCTTTTTGGGCATCCTCTTTTGGAATTGCTAAAACAAAAGTACCCTCATTTGCTAGACTCATAGCTTCAAACCCTAGCATCTCACAAATACCTTTTACTTCATCACATATAGGTATTTTATCTTCTTCTACTTCTATACATATATTTGATTGTTTTGCCCATTCATTTAACACAGCACTTACTCCACCTCTTGTAGCATCTCTTAAAGCTGTAATTTTAATACCTGCATTTATTAAAGCTTCAACTTGAGGATATAAAGAAGTACAATCACTTTTTAAAGATGTTTCTAAATCCATTCCCTCACGTGCTGCAAAAATCGTAGCTCCATGTGCTCCTATATCACGACTAACTAAAATTAAGTCATCTTCTGTAATATTATTTGAGCTAATACCTTTATATTGTATCTCTCCAATTCCTGTAGTATTTATAAATATCTTATCAACACTACCTTTTGGCACTACTTTTGTATCACCACTTACAACAATAGCACCATTTTTTGCTAACTCTTCTTTCATACTACGTACTATTTTTTCTAAGCTTCTTATTTCAAAGCCCTCTTCTATTATCACTGAACATGTTAAGTACTTAGGTTTTGCACCCATCATGCTCAAATCATTACAAGTTCCACAAATAGCAAGTTTTCCAATATCAGCTCCATTAAAAAAAAGTGGGCTTACTGTAAAGGAATCAGTTGAAAAAGCTAATTCTCCATTATGAATAACAGCAGCATCTTCGCTTTTTACTAAGATATCATTTTTAAAAGCTTTATAAAAAACTTTTGATATAAGTTCATTGTTTTCAGCACCACCATTTCCATGTGCTAGTGTTATTGTTTTACTCATTTGTTTTCCTAGTATTAAAATATTTGGATTGTGTGTTCTATTTTTTACTCATAAAATTTACAAATAGCTTGAGTTCCTAAATCCCCATCACCATTTTTTTCTAAAGTTTCATACATCTCTAAAACATCTTTTAGTACTTTTAGTTGTGGTGCTTCATCTGAGGCTATTTTTAAATCTTTTACAATATGTTTTATATAAAAACCAGCTTTAAAATCTCTTTCTATCATTTTAGGTGCATTATTACTCATGTGCCAACTTGAAGCTGCGCCATTACTAATACTTTTTAACATGGTATCAATATTTAAATCTTTATCTTTTCCATAAGCAATAGCTTCACTAATTCCTGCCATTATTCCAGCAATTGCAATTTGGTTTGCCATTTTAGTATGTTGTCCACTTCCTGATTTACCTTCATAAATCACAGTTGTACCCAAGCTATCAAAAATATCTTTACAAGAATTAAAATCCTCTTCATCTCCACCTACCATAATAGATAAAGTTCCATTTTTTGCACCAATATCTCCACCTGAAACAGGAGCATCTAAAAACTTCAATCCTTTTTCTTTTGCTTTGTTATATATATCAATGATTAAGTTTGGAGTTGTTGTTGTCATATCTATTAAATAAGTTCCACTTTTAGCGCTATGTAAAATTGCATCTTTTGATAAATATACATCTTCTACATCTTTTGGATATGCTACGATTGTTATAACTACATCTTTATCTTTTACACAAGATTTAATATCTTTAGAAAATACTGCTCCCTCTTTTAATATATCTTGAATCTTATCTTTATCTCTTGCATAAACATCTACTTCAAACCCTTTTTTAATTAGATTTAAAATCATTGATTTTCCCATAACTCCAGCGCCTATAAAACCTATCTTTTTCATACTCTTTCCTTATTCTTTAAATCTATATATTATTTGAAAAGCTTTTTTGTAACCAAAGCTCAAGTGTTCTATCTGGTATATATATAACATCACCATTTTTATCACAAATCTCTTTTTCATATAATGCTTTTATAGCTGACTGTAGTGTTTGTTTTTTGATATTAAATTCATTTAATACTTCTTGCGTATATATTTTACTTTTATATTTTGATAAGATTTTCAGTGCTATTTTTTGATTATTGTTTAACATATCGTATATTAGTCTAAAGCTTGAATCTTTTGAATTTATTATTTGAAGTAAGACTTCATCTATATACTCTTTTGTTATCTGCTCATCTTTTTTTTCTAACCATAAAATATGACAGATATTTTGTAATAGTTTTGTTTCACTATCTGTACGTTCATATATATAAGTCATTAGCTCTTTATCAATGTTTATATACTGCTTTGTATAAGCATATACATCATCTAAAGATAAGGCTTGTAACTCTTTGTGTGTTGCCATTTCATATAATGGAGCTTTATACTCAAATAGTGAAGTTAAAAGATGTCTTTTAGAACCTAAAAATATCCAAGAAATATCACTGCCTTTTTGTATCTCTTTTCTTAAAAATGCATCTAATTTAACATCATTTATTGAAGATATTTGTTGAAACTCATCTATTGCAAATATAATCTTTTTTTCTTTTTGTAACTCTTCTAAAGCTCTAAAAAAATCTTCCATCATCTCTTCAAAAGTAAGAGTACTAACTACTGGTTTTAAAGAAAACTTTGAACTATTTGGATCAAATGATGGTTCTACTCTAACACGCTTGAATATATCGCTAAATTTTTTGAACATATCTTTAAAATCATTTTGTTCTACATTCGATATAGCTTTTAATAATAACTTTGCAAAATCCTCTTTAGAAGTAATATCAAAAATATCACAATATATACAAATATACTCTTCTTCTACTCTTCTAAAAAGTTCTTGGATAAGAGTGCTTTTACCCATTCTTCTTTTTGAATGAATAAGTATATTATTTGATGTTTTAAAGAACTTCTTTATCTCTTCTATCTCTTTATCTCTTCCATAAAAAGTAGAACTATTTGCTATGGTTTCATAAGGAAATGGTGATTTCATCGCTTTTACCTTTGGTATCTATTTTTTAATACTTTTAGTATATTAACATTGATGATGTTAATTACATATTAAAAGTATTTTATTTTAAATACTAAATTAAATTTCCATACTTATAATATGCCGCACAAGCCCCCTCACTACTCACCATACAAGAACCTACTGGTTTTGTTGGTTTACAAGCAGTTCCAAAGATTGTACAATCTGGTGGAGAAGCAATTCCTCTTAAGATATCCCCACAAATACAAAGTTTATGGTCTTCTTTTTCTTCTAATGGTAATACTTCTTTATATATTACTTTTGCATTATATTTAGAAAACTCTGATTTAAGTTCTAATCCACTTTCAGGAATATTCCCTAAACCTCTCCATTTAAACATCTCTTTTGTAAAATACTTAGACATTAAATCCTGAGCTTTAATATTTCCATCATATGAAACTAGTCTTTTATATTCAATCTCTAATTCACATCTATTTTCAACAAATTGTTTTACTATCATTGAAATTGCTTGCATAACATCAACTGGTTCAAAACCTGCAACTACTACTGGTTTTTTATAATGTTTTGGAAACTCTTCATATATTTTACTTCCACTTATAACACTTACATGAGAAGGTCCTAAGAAAGCATCAATTTTGTGATTGTATGAATCCACATGTTCATCTCTACTATCTATTAACTCTCTCATTACTTCGGGAACTGTTACATGGTTTATATGTAAACAGATATTTTTAATATCTTGTTTTATAATAGTTTGCAAAAGTGCTGCTGTCATTGGAGTTGTTGTTTCAAAACCAATAGCAAAAAATACTACTCTTTTATCTGGATTTTCATTTGCTATTTTAATACAATCCATTGGAGAGTATACAAATCTTACATCAGCACCTTTTGCACGTGCATCTTGCAGTGATGCTTTACTTCCTGGTACTTTTATCATATCTCCTAAAGTTACAAGGATTACATTTTCTTGCATACTTAAGATATAAGCATTATCAATTCTCTCTTTTGGCATAATACAAACAGGACAACCAGGACCATGAATAAACTTAATATTTGAAGGAAGAAGTTGTGGTATTCCATACTTCATAATAGTATGAGTATGTCCACCACATACTTCCATAATATTTATATCTCGTCCTAATTTTAAAGCATCTTCTTTTATAATTTGGGCATAAGCTTTTATAGTCTTTGCATCTCTAAAACCATCATATAAATCTTTTAATTCTAATTCATTCTTCATAATCTAGCCATTACTTGGACAGTTATCAGATTCTTTTATAGCAGCTAATCTATCATTTTCTTCCATTTTGTCTATGATTTCTTGGTAGACTTTTAAAGATTCTAGGGCATCATATTCATCTATTTTATTCATTGCAAAACCTATATGAATAAGTACATAATCTCCTACAACTACATCTTGGTCTATTAAGTCCAAAGATGCTCCACGCTCAACTCCCATAGTATCAACTATACAAGTATTCATTTCTTCATCTATGCTTTTAATTTTTGAGGGTATTGATAAACACATATTCTTATCTCAACTTTCTTTTAAATTCTATCCAGTCAATAACTCTTTGTAAAGAATCAATATCATTAATATTTACTTCTAAAATATCCACGTTTGGTTTTAGTTTTCTAGCTTCTGTTTTCTCTTTTTCAACATCATAATCAAAATAAGGAAGTAAATCTGTTTTTGTAATAAGTATTAAATCAGCAGTTCTAAACATAACTGGATATTTTATAATTTTATCTTCACCCTCAGGTACACTTACTAGTACAATATTTAAATGAGTTCCTACATCATAAGAAGCTGGACATACTAAATTTCCTACATTTTCTACAAAACATACATCTAATTCATCTAAAGCAATATCATGTAAACCTTTATGAACCATAAAAGCATCCAAATGACATGCGCTTCCTGTTTGAATCTGTACAGCTTCAATTCCTTTGCTCTTAAGTCTATCAGCATCTCTTGATGTTTCTAAATCACCCTCAACTACTGCAAATTTAAAATCAACCATATCAGCCATATTTTCAAGTAAAGTAGTTTTTCCACTTCCTGGACTAGACATAAGATTAATACCTAATACTCCATGATTATCAAAATGTGCCCTATTATGAGAAGCTTCATGGTCATTTTTATCTAAAATCTTTTTGATAACAGAGATTGTTTTTTTATCATTTAACTGTGGGTTATGATGAAGTGTCTCATGTGCAGCTTGATGACTTGCACTTTCATTTCCATGTGAATGCTCGTGTGAGTGTTCATGGTCATGAGAATGTCCGTGGTCGTGGTCTGTTATACTACATCCGCAATCTTTACACATATTTTAATCCTTTTTTATCCAAGAAGTATATTTGTTCCAACTACTACTGATATAATACCAGCTGTTGTAAATACTCTTCTTATATTTTGTTTTGAGTTTAATAGATTTTTATTTATATATAATATACAAACACCAAAACCTAAGAAAATCACCATTACTCCAAGAGTAAAACTAAGTACTAAAGTAAAATCAACACTTGCACTTTGAACTAATCCTAAAGTTACAAGCATACCTCTTACACCACCTATTCCCATAAGTGTTCCTATTGTAAAAGCTGAAGCAACATCTTTATTTGAGTGAGAATGTTCACGCCCAAAATAGATATGAATATGCTCTACACCATCATGTATATGTTTATTTAAGTTTATTCTATTTGTAAATACTAAAAATAGTAAATATATACCCATTCCTAAAATAACTGATGCTGATAGTACATCACCATAAGCTAAGATTTCTGCAGATATAGTATATGTTTCTAATATCTTTGCAAAAATAAATAGCGATATACCATGCCCAAATGCAAACATTGTTGTAATAAGCATAGTTTTTCTTTTATTTTTACCAATAGAAAAATCAGCAATTGCAGTCAAGTGATCTGGACCAAATGCATGAAGTATTCCATACCAAAAAATCAATAATAAACCTATAGATTCCATATTATCCACCTTGTGAATGAGTATTCAATTTTAGTCAGTATATATAAAAAGTATAAAGTTAAACTAATTTTTATTTACTCTTATGTATATTTAGAACATGAAATGTCAAAATTGTAACAATACAACTTTTTATAAACTACAAAATGAGTATATAAAGTGCAAAAAGTGTGCAAAAAAATACTCATTAAAAAAGATACAAAAAGAGCAAGAAATAAGAAATACTTTCATTCAAAACCTTACAGCTTTAGAAAGCTCAAAGAGTTTAAAAGTAAACTATAGAACAATAAAAGATAGATATGATGAATACAGATATAAAATAGCCCTATTTTTAGAAGAAGAATATAATAAAAGTATAAAAGATAATAGTGAATATGAAGAGTACTATTACTTTAATCAAAGGCAAAAAAACAAAAAGAAAAAATCTCTTTACAAAGCTATAAATATTATGGGTTTTTACTCAAATGAAAAAGTATATACACTTCTCATGCCAAAACTAATACAAAAAACACTAGATGAAAATGATAGTTTCGAAAAATACCTAAAATGGCATAAACTTCACTCAAAACAATCACACCAAACAAAACTATATGAGTTTTGGATATCACTAGAAGAGAACTTGAAAAAGTATAAGGGTGTGAAAGAAGAGCATTTTTTTTATTATTTAAAAGAGGCTGAGTTTAGGTTTAATTATACTAAAGAGGAACAAAGTGAGATTTTAGAAAAGATATAAGATATGAAAAAAGTATTAAACTTTGTGTCAAAATTTAAGGGGTCATTCTATTTTAAATAAACACTCTCTACACACAATTGATATATAATAAAACAATCAAAAGGATAAAACATGAACAAATATATTGTAATAGTAGCTGTTGGATTATTAGCTTTTATCTCTACAAATTTTAGCAAAGAGATTGTAGTACCAAAAAATAAAAATATCGATTATACAAATACTAAAAAAGCTTATTTTGCAGGTGGTTGTTTTTGGGGTGTGGAATACTTACTTGAAAAGCAAAAAGGTGTAAAAGATGTAATTAGTGGATATATGGGTGGAACTGTAGAAAACCCTAACTATTATGGCGTAATAAAAGGTGATACAGGTCATGTTGAAACTGTAGAAGTTATTTATAATCCTGAAGAAATATCATATGAAAGTTTAACAAAACTATTTTTTGAAATTCATGACCCAACTCAAAAAGATGGGCAAGGACCAGATATAGGAAGCCAATACTTATCTGTAATTTTTTATGGAAATGAAGAAGAGAAAAAAACAAATGAAAAATTAATAGATATTCTTAGAATTAAAGGTTACGATGTGGCGACTACACTTAAACCTCATAGTCCTTTTTATGCAGCTGAAGGGTATCATCAAAACTATTACTTAAGAACTGGCAAAACTCCATACTGCCATGTTTATAAAAAAATCTTTGACTAAATTTAGTCAAAGATTTAAACAACACTTCTATATACTTCGCAAATGAAACACATTAAAAAACTTACAATCTTTACACTTTTACTTCTTGCAATGACTACTAGTATGTCAAACGTAGCAATAGTAACAGCTTTACCTCATCTAAAAGATCATTTTACAAATGTATCAAATATTGAATTTTACTCACGGCTTATGCTTACACTTCCTTCTTTTGTTATTGCTTTACTTGCTCCTATTTTAGGACACATTATATTTAAATATGGAAAAAAGAAATCAGTTATTATCGCACTTATAGTTTTTTCAATATCAGGAAGTGCTGGTTTATATTTACAAACACTTGAAATGCTTCTTTTCTCACGAGCTATTTTTGGTATTGCAGTTGCTACACTTATGATTGTATCAACTTCACTTATTGGGGATTATTTTAAGCTTGAGCATAGACATAAGTTTATGGGATATCAAAGTGCTTTTATGGCTTTAGGTGGAGTTGTATTTGTGGTTGGTGGAGGAGTTTTATCTGATATTAACTGGCGTTACTCTTTTGGTATTTATTTAATTGGTTTTATTCTTCTTCCTTTTGTAATAACTCAAATTAAAGAAGTGATTGTAACAGAAGATAGTAGTGAGGAAATAGAAGTAGATTCTAATATGTACTTTATTTATTTTCTTGCATTTTTTTATATGATAATCTTTTTTATTCTTCCAACTCAAATACCTTTTTTACTTATTGAGAAGTTTAAAGCTAGTGGAAGTTTTGCAGGTACGATTATAGCAATTGCCTTTGTTTTTAATGCTTTAGGAGCTATTACATTTTCAAAGATTAAAAATAGATATTCTTATTCCACTATATACTTAATTGGACTTTTTATAATAGCTATTGGCTTTGCAGGAGTTGGACTAATAAAAGAAACATATCTATTTTTTATAACTAGTCCACTTTTAGGTTTTGGTGGTGGTATTATGATGACAAATATAACTGCTTGGATGTTAAGTAAGACTAGTATTAAAAAAAGAGTTAAAACATCAGGGTATTTTACTTCAGCTATTTTCTTAGGTCAGTTTAGTTCACCTATAGTATTTCATCCTCTTGTTTCTTTTTTAGGAGTTCAAAGCTTCTTCTTTAGTATAGGTATTTCTTTATTCGTTATTATAGTTTTTTCATTGGTTTATATAAAAATAAAATAGAAGTATCTTCTTCTATTTTATACACTTATAATACTATTACCCTCTTTTACCCATGAACTTAAAAGCTCACCTGTAAAATAAAGTTGTAAATCACAAGATTCCATAGCATCAACAACATCTAGATTTTGTGCACACTTTTTACATGCAATTACTTCTACACCATCTTTTACCATCTGTCTTATTTTTTCTTGCAGTTCTTCATCTTCACTAATTAGCTTTTGAGATGCACCCCAAATAAGAATAGTTACATTTTCCATCCATCCTAATAGTTTTGCATTATGTGCATATAGACATATCATGTTCATTGCAGTTTCTTTATTATCACTTGTCCATAAAATCTTAGCTGTATTATTTTCCATTATAATTTCCTTTTAGATTTATTATACATTAGAATCCTCTTCTTTTTCTTTATCTTTATGAACTCTTCTATGGGCTATTTTATTTTTAGATCTAAGTCTTTGTTTTAAATCTTTAAACTTTTGTTTATCTTGTTCTCTTACATTTATAGATGAGTGATCTATATCTTCTCCCATACTAATATCTAGCATTTCACTTTTTTTCATATTTAATATTTGTGAGGGGAAAACACTTCTATGTCCTGTTATTAAAAAGGTAATTACAACAGATACAGCAGCATAAGGAGCAATCTCTAAACCAAATAACTCTACAGCCATAATAATAGCTGCAATTGGCGCATTTGTTGCACCTGCTAGTAAACTAACAAATCCAATCGCAGAAAAGAAAGCTATATGATCTCCCATTAAAGTACCAAATAAATTACCACTAGTAGCCCCCACAAAAAATAAAGGTGTTAAAACTCCTCCACTTCCACCAGCTCCTAAAGTAACAGAAGTAAATATAGTTTTTAAAAGAAATGCATACCAAGGAATATCTGAGGAAAGACTTTGGTCTGAAAAGAAACTATCATTAACCATATCTAATCCTAAACCAAAATAAGCATCTCCAAAAATAAAAGATAAAGCAACTAAAAAAGCTCCTCCTAAAAAAGCTTTTAAATAAACATTCATCTTTATTGACTTAATTGATAGTTCTGATCTTTTTAAAAAGGTGATAAAAAAGTCTGCAATAATTCCAAAAAATATTCCAGCAAGTACTACTTGTCCAATAAGAGTGATATCTAAAGGAATAGCTTGTGAAAATCTCATATCAAAATATGTATAGTTTAAACCTAAAAACTGAGCAGTTGTAAAAGCTGCAAATCCAGCTATAAAAGATGGAAGTAAAACATCATACATAATAATTCCAACAATTAAAACCTCAACTCCAAAGATAGCACCTGAAATTGGTGTTCCAAATACAGCAGCAAAACCTGCTGAAATCCCACAAATCACTATCTTTTTTCTATGCTCTTTTGAAAATCTAAATAAATCTGCAATAAAAGATGCAGCTCCAGCACCTATTTGTGCAGCTGGACCTTCTTTTCCTACAGATCCACCTGCAAAAATAGTAATTACTGTAGCTATTAATTTTACAGGCATTACCAAAATATCAATTTTTCCATGTTTTTTATGAATTGCTTCAATTACTTTTTCAGTACCATGACCCTTTGCATTTGGTGCAAAGGTTTTAGTAAGCCAAACTGTAAATACCAAGGCAAAAGGAAGTAAATAATAATATTTAAAGCCAAGTAAGTCTCTTGAGTCTTCTGCATACTCTAGAATATTTACAAAAAAGGTTACTATAGCACCTATTGTTATTCCTATAACTGTTGATATTATAAGCCATTTACTAACTGAAAAGAAGATTATTGATTGTTCGAGAAAGTGTTTTTTCATGAATTTACTTTTAAAGTTTTAGATTAATTATTATAGTATATAAGAACTTAAGTTTTAAGAAAAGTATGAATAAATAATAAACAGTCTTAAAGTTTAAATGGAGTGTAAGTTTCATAAGATATAATTATAAAAATAAACTTTATATAATAAGGAAAACTTATGAATTTTTTTGAAAAAATGAGAGCTTTTTGTAGACCATTTAGAATTGTATTAGGTATTGTATTAATTGCTGTTGGATTCTTTACTAGTAATCCATGGTTTTATTTAGGTGTTATTCCTTTAATTGCAGGAATTGCTAATTTCTGTCCAGCTTGTATTATTTCAAAACAGTGTGACTTAGATAAAAAAGAAGATTAATTCTTCTTTTTTAAAAAAAATAAGTTTTAGCCATATCTGCTAGTATATACAATACTAACAAGGCTAAAACAATCTTACTTGTATCCATATTAACTCTTTTATTACAATTATATCATTTAAAGCAAAATATTTATTCAATCATTAAGTATATTTTCATATAATCAAGACTTTAATTAAAAGGAATAAAATGTTAAAAACAGCATTTGGAAGATTTAGACTTATTTCAATAATAGAAGGTCTTTCATATTTATTATTAGTTTTTGTAGCAATGCCTATAAAATATTTAGGAGATAACCCTTATCCTGTAAAAATCGTAGGAATGGGTCATGGTGTATTATTTATACTGTTTTGTATGGCTTTATTTCATGTAATGAGTAAATGCAAATGGGATAAAGGTCTTGGCTTTCAATTATTTGTATATTCATTAATTCCATTTGGTTTTATTATTATTGAAAATGCAATAAAAAAACAGAATAAAGACTAAATATGTTATTTGAACCCGGTTTTTTAGGAACATCTGCACCATTTTATATGGATTTTATAACGATTTTTTTCACAGTTTTTCCTTTATTAATGGGGTTTAGTGTATTTTTAGCAATAAAAAGAAAATATAAACATCATTTTATCTCTCAAGCAGTTCTTTTAGCTGTAACTTCAATCATAATTATAATCTTTGAAATTGGTCTTAGAATTTCTGGGGGATTTACTGAGTATGCAAAGGGAAGTGATATTTCATATAACTTTATGCTTGTTTTTCTAACTATTCATATAGTTATTGCTGTTATATCTTTAATGGCTTGGATTTATTTATTCTTCTCTTCTTTTAAAGCTTACAAAGCAAACAACATAAATACTATTATAAACTCAAATCATAAACAAATTGGAGAATTAGTATTCTTTGGACTATCTATTAGCTCACTAATGGGAGTATGTATTTACCTATTTTTATTTTTATTCTAAATAAAAACTTGATTCTTTACAATTTTTAAATCTATATTTTTTGATATTATAAATCATAATAAAAGATAGGTTTAAAAATGAATTCAAAAAAAGTAGTTTTAATAAGCGGTGCTAGTGCTGGAATGGGACGAGAAACTGCTATTTTTTTAGAAAAGAATGGTTTTATTGTTTATGCAGGATCAAGAACTCCTGAGAAACTAAATGATATCAAGAATACAAACTTAATCCCAATAAACCTAGATATAACAAAACAATCAAATATTAAAACAGCAATAGAGCAAATAAAAAAAGAACATACAAGTGTTGATATTTTAATAAATAACGCTGGATATGGTTTGGTATCAACTATTGAAGATTTTAATGAAGATGAAATGTTTAATCAATTTAATATAAATGTATTTGGACTTCTTAGATTAACAAAAGAAATTATACCTCTTATGAGAAAACAAAATAGTGGTATTATTATAAATATTTCCTCTTTTCTAGGAAAGATTGGTCTTCCACTACTAACTTTATACAACTCAAGTAAATATGCAGTTGAAGGAGTTACTGATTCATTAAGATATGAATTAGCTCCTTTTAATATAAGAGTTCACTCAATCATGCCAGGCTTTTTTAATACACAATTTGCAAAAGAAAACTTAGTAACAAATCTGAATACTTTTGATGAACACTCACCTTATAAAAAAATGGTATCAAATTTAGCACCTATGATAGTTGAACAAATAAACAAAGGAAATGACCCAAAAGAAGTAGCTTTAATGATCTTAGAAATTATAGAAAATAAAAACTTTAAAGCAAGGGCTACTATTGGAGAAAAGGCAAAGAAGTTTTTACCTATGAAAAAAGAGTTAAGTGATGAAGACTTTGAAAGACGGGTTAAAGAGTATTACCAAATAGATAACTTAGGTTAAGCATGGATAGTTTCTTTTTTAATCTAACAGATACAAAATACAAAACTACAAAACTTTTTGAAAAAAAAACAGAGTATATTACAAGAGTAGATATATCTAACTCTATTGTATTTTTTGATATAAACTTGACTAATAATAAAGATATGAAGTTTCCTGTAAAAAACCTTGATAGAATGCTTGTAATCTCTGTAATTCAAGATGGAGAATTTTCAATTCATGATAATGTTAAAAATAAAGATTTTTCTTCTAAAAAAGATGATATAAATATTTATTGTTCTTCAAAACAAAATTTTATTCTTAATATAAAAGAATCAAAAGAATCAAAAATATTTATTCTATTTATTGCAGACTTTTTTTTAAAAAGATATTTAAGTTTTAGTAAAACAGAACCTATTGATTTTTTATATGAGAAAATACAAGAAGATATATCTTTAGAGCAAATAAATTCACAACCTCTTGATGCTTTTAGTCTTTATATTATTGATAAAATCATAAATTCAAAACAATATCCTAATATGAATAGTATAAGATATGAACATAATATAATAGAGTTTATTATTCATAGATTTACTCTTCTTGATATGTCTGATGAGAATATAAATGAAGAAGAACTTCAAATTGCAAAAAGGGCAAAAGAACATCTTCTTAAAAATTTTGTCCAAGCTCCTACTATAAATATACTAGCTCATCTTTGTGCTACAAATGAATCTAAACTAAAAAAGATATTTAAAAAAGTTTATAAGATGACTATTTATAACTATATTCAAAAACTACGCTTAGAAAAAGCAAACTTACTTTTAAAAGATAGAGTTCTTAATATTGGTGAAATAGCAAGAGATGTTGGATATAAACATCAAGGTCACTTTTCAAAACTGTTCTTTGAAACTTATGGTATATATCCAAAAGATTTATTAAAAAATTAAAAAAATCTTTTATTGCTAAAATTTATTTCCTTTATTGCTAAAAGCTTCTTGAAAACCTAGGAGATGGATTGATATACTTATAAAAAATTTGAAGGAAATATCATGTCTAAAGTAGTTTTAATAACAGGTGCAACATCAGGAATGGGTGAATTAACAGCAAAGAACCTTGCACGTGAAGGTTATATTGTATATGCAGGAACTAGAGATATAGAAAATACTACATCAAATATAGAAAATATTAACAATATCTATTTAGATGTAACAAAAACACAATCAATAAAAGATGCAGTTTCTATTATCATTCAAAATGAAGGGAAAATTGATGTTCTTGTGAATAATGCTGGATATGGATTATTAGCAACACTTGAAGAAGGAACAGATGAAGAAATCTTTAATCAATTTGATGTAAATGTTTTTGGACTTATTAAAACTACTAGAGAAGTTCTACCTTTTATGAGAAAAGCAAAAAGTGGTGTTATTATAAATATTAGCTCATTTTTAGGAAAAATGGGATTGCCATTACTTTCTCATTATAATGCTTCAAAATACGCTGTTGAAGGAATAGTGGATTCATTAAGATTTGAAGTAGCACCTTTTAATATCAGAGTTCACTCTATTCAATCTGGTTTATTTGGTACTAACTTTGTAAAAAAAGGTTTAGTAGCAAATGCTCAAACAACTAGTGAAGATTCACCTTATAAAGACTTAGTTGCACATTTTGTACCAATTGTTGCAAAAGCTATAAATGAAGGTCCAAGTCCAGAGCCTATTTCAAATGCTGTTCAAAATATAATTGAAGATGAGAATTCAGATATTGCAATTGCTGTTGGAGGTGAAGCCCAAACTTTTGTTCCAATGAGAAAAGAACTAAGTGATGAAGATTTTGAAAACAAAGTTAAACAGACATTTGGACTATAAAAGACAAAAAATTAAAGATAAAAGAGAGTTAAAATAAAAATGAACACATTAGTCCAAAGTATAATTCTTGCCTTTATATTTATATCTATTTTATTATCACTTCCCTCAATATTAAAAGATAGAGATTTTAAAAAATATTCAGATGAACAGTTAAGAGCAACTGCAATAGCTAAGGGTTTAAAAGCAATTCCTAATACATATGAAGAACTTTTAGAAATATCTGATTCAAAAGACAATCCAATAAATAAAGAAAAAATAGCTTTAGGAAAAGAGCTATTTTTCAACCCTAATCTTTCATTAAATAAAAATACTTCATGTGCTACTTGTCACTCTATTAGTAAAAATGAAACAACTTCAAAAGAAGAGAAAGAACTAATGGATACCAATAACTGTGTTAGGTGTCATTTAAAAGATGAAAGTGGCACAGATAGACTAAGCTCATCAATTGGCGATGGAAACAGTTTAAATCCACATCACTTAAATACTATGACTATTTTAAACTCATCTTTAGCAAAGTTTTTAACATGGAGTGGTGAAGTTAGAACTTTAAAAGAGCATATAAAACAATCTATTCAAGCACCATATAAATTAAATATGAATAAAGAAGAAATAGGAAAAAGGTTTGATAAAGATTATGAAGAAATCATAAATTCGCTTGAAGTATATATTAAAACACTTTTAACAAGAAGTAGTTTTGATAGATTCTTAGAAGGTGATAACCATGCTATTAATGCTAATGCAAAACAAGGATTAGTAAACTTTATGAATTTTGGATGTAGTGGTTGTCATACGGGTATGAGTGTAGGAGGACAAAGTGTACAAAGATTTCCTTTGAGAAATTTTGCAGGAATACATGACTTAAGACCAAATCTAGGACCACCACCTGAATTTAAGATTATTGATAATACTTTTCCTTTTGAAAACAAAGGGGAATATATGGGACGAGCAGGAACTAGTTTTTTTAGAGTTCCTATTTTAAGAAACGTTACTAAAACATCTCCTTATTTTCATAATGGTTCAGTTGACAAAATAAGAAAAGCAGTTGAGATTATGGGAAGACATCAATTAGGAATAAACCTTACAAATGTACAGATTGATGATATTGTAGCTTTTCTAAAAACACTTGAAGGTGATATTGTAGATTATACAAATGAGAAAGGAGAGCTAAAATGATGAAACTATTAAATATAAAAGTATTAATTCTAATAATATTTTTAACAGGTATTTTACAAATTGATATTTTAAATATATCATGGAAGTACCTTACAACTATATCTATAGTCCATGCTTTTGCTTCAATTGTATTATCTATATTTTATATCATTCCTTTTGTAAATAAACACGCTTATAAATATATAGTAGTAAAAAGAGTTAATAGTAAAATAGGATGGACTTTAGGTTTTATTTTACTTCTTTGTATTTTAAGTGGCTTTTATCTTTTCTTTATAGGAAATACAGGTGGGGATATATTAGGAGTTTACTCTTTTAATATTCACTTATATAGTTCTTTTATTTTAATAGCTTTTTTACTATATCACACTAAAAATCCTCATAAAAATGCACTTAAATCAATGGCTAGTATTTTTGTATTATTAAGTATATTAAATCCTACAAATTCATACTCGTATGAAACAAAACTAGTTGGCTTTGAACTTGAAGATGGAAAAACTATGTATCATAGTGAAGATTGGACAAATTCAACAAAATGTAAATCTTGTCATACTGAAATATTTAATCAATGGGCAGACTCAAATCACAAAAACATGGTTGATTCAAATCCTTATTATATGGTTATGGAAAACCTAGCAGGAGAAGTTGAAGGACAAGAGTTTAGACAATGGTGTATGTCATGTCATAATCCAAGTGGAGTTACAACAGGACTTACAAAATCCTCACACTATATGAACGAAAATTCATTAGCAAATACCTTATTTGATAAACAAGCTAAAACACTTAGAGATAATTATAAACAACATGGTAATTCAAGATTAGAAGAAGGTGTATCATGTCTTACATGTCATAGAATATCTGATGCAACAAGCCAAGGGAATGCTTCTTATAAATTAGATATAACAAATAGGAAGAAATATCCTTTTGAAGATGATGAATCAAGTCTTGGTTCATATTTAGGCGAAAAGTTTATAAATGCAAAACCAAAAGTACACAAAGATAGTTATATGAAACCACTTTATAAAAAAAGTGCTTACTGTGCTTCATGTCACGATGAAACATCACCAATTACTGGAAAACAAATAGTTTCTACTTTTAAAGAGTGGGAAAACTCACCTTATAATAACTTAGCAGACAAAACAAAACATAAATCATGTATAGATTGTCATATGACTAATTTAGAAAATGATAAATTCTCACCACTTAAAGGAACATCAACAAACGGTGGAGTTTTAAAAGATGATGTTAAAGTACACTATTTTTCAGGCTCAAATCATTTTCTTTCAGGACTTAAAAGTAAGAAACATGAAGATCAAACTTTACAATTACTAAGAACGGCTGCAAAATTAGATATAGATATTAAAAACAATGCCTTAGAAGTTGCAGTTACAAATATAGGAGCTGGACATCACTTACCAACTGGAGTCGCTGATTTTAGAGAGCTATGGCTTGATATAACAGTAAAAGATCTACAAGGTAATATAGTCTTTTCATCTGGGAAGTTAAAAGAAGATGGAAATCTAGATATTGATGCAAGACCTTTTATGAAAGTTTTTGGTGATGAAAAGGGCAAAGAAGTTGGGTTACTATTTTGGAAATATAAAACTTTATTAAGTGATACAAGAATTAAAGCAAAAGAAAGAAGAGTTCATAAATATAATCTAAAAGAGAATCTAAACTATCCACTTAAAGCAGAAGTAAAACTAAACTTTAGAATATATCCTCAATGGGTAACAAATATAGTTCAAAAATCATACCCAGCTCTTCCATCTCCTCCTGTTATAACAATAGAAGAGATAAGCCAAGTATTTAAAAAAGAGCTTAGAAAATAAGAGTTTATGGTCTATAAACTCTTATATTTGTATAGTTTTCTGCATCACGTAAGTATTGTGCATGGAGTTGACTTAATATTCCTTTATCACAATAAAATAAATACTCTTTATCCTGAGGAAGCTTTTTAAATTCACTTTTTAGTTTAAAGAATGGAATTTTAATAGTTTCACAAGCAGTTTCAATACAATGATCACTTTGTCTAATATCAATAATAGTATATTTTCCACTTGAAATATCACTTATAGTTTCCATTTGACCAATATCTGAAATATCATTTACTATTTCATGTACTTTTATACTAACAGCATTTTCAACAGCTGTATCTAAAACTGAATAATCAAACTTTTTAGCTTCTACTTCCATTCTTTTATATGAACCATGAATAACAGGGTTTTTTGAAATAACTCCACAATACTCTGGCATAGTTTCAGCAAATCTTCTTGTACCTATATCATTTGCTATATTCATAATATCTTGTTTATGCATAGTTGAAAGAGGTCTTAATATAAGTTTACTTGTAACTTGGTCTATTAAAGCAAGATTTCTTAATGTTTGACTAGATACTTGTGCAACACTTTCTCCTGTTAATAAGGCATCTATCCCCATCTCATCAGCAATTTTTTCTGAAGCTTTTAACATTAATCTTTTTAAAGTTACACCCATATATGTTTCTGCTGTTGATCTAAAGATTTCAGTAACAACATCGTCAAAAGGTACAGAGATAAATGAAACATTATGAGAAGAGCCAAATTTACTCCAAAGATATAAAGCTACTTGTTTAACACCGATTTCATGAGCTATTCCACCTAAATTAAAGAAAATAAAGTGAGTTTTAATACCTCTTTTCATCGTAAGATATGATGCAACTGTTGAATCAAAGCCACCGGACATTAAAGATAATATTTCTCCTTGACATCCAATAGGGAAACCACCAAGTCCATTATGTTTTAAAGTAATTATATATAATTGATTATGAACTAATTCAATATTGATAGTAACTTCTGCAGTTCTTAAATCAACACCTTTAGTATCATTATGTGCAAGCATATATCCACCAACAGTTTGTTCAATTTGTGTAGATTTAAAATCATGAGTTCCTGTACGTTTAGCACGAACTACAAAAGTTTTTCCAATAATTTCATGATGCATTGCATCATTTACTAAAACTTTTATTTGATCTAAAGTATCAATTTTATTAAATTGTATTGCTTCTTGAACAATACCAACACCTGGCGTTTGAAGAAGTATTTGTCTTGTTTCAGTAGTAAAATCTATTGGGCATAATATTTCAATTTTATCTGAAAACTTTTGTAATTCAATATCTTCATTAATTTGTTTTAAAAGTTTTTTTAAATTATTTGAAAGTTGATTAATCATCTGCCGTTTAGCAGATGGACCTTTTATCATAATTTCTGGGAAAAATTTTACTATAAATTTTTGTGTTTTTACTTCTGTTGTTTCCATAATACATAAGCCTTAATTTTTAATAGGCGGCATTATAGCATAACAGATGTAAAGGATAGAATATTAAAAAAAGAGTTTTTTAAAAAACAAAGGAAATATCTACAATACTTAAATTATAAATATCTATTTTTACACCTGCGCTATCTAAAACACTATAGTTTAAAGTAAGTTCATTTGGATTTGCTATTTCAGCATTTGATTCTACAAATTTTGTATATTTATCAAAATCAACAACTGAATAAATAAACATTGCTTTTGCTTTAAAATTTTCATTATTAATATATTTTTCATATACCTCTTTATAACTTGCTTCATCATATTTATCATAAAAATTTTTCTTATATAATGATTCACATAACTCTTGCTTTTTAAAGTCTTTGCTTGCATAAGTAAAATAATCATCTGCAATTATTGATTCTAAATCAGGATGTATTTCAAAAAAATTATACTTAATATATCCATCTTCATTTGATATTTCATGAGTAGTTTTTATCATATTTTCTTTACCTTAAATGTTTTTGTAATTTTACCATATACTAATTTTATCTATCTTATGTACAAATATTATAAATTTTTATTTTATTTTTGTATATGCTTTTATATAAATAAAGACTATACATAATGTATATTTTTAATATCAAATTGATATACTTAAAATAATTTATTTATTTACTTTTATTTCAAAAAATTATTAATTCTATAGAACCTATACAATAGGTCTTATAGAATATTTATGTACATATTATAATCATTTTATATATAGTTTATATGTAATCATTATGTATAATATTTAAAATTAGAACAATAGATTTATTTAGATTAACTTTATTAAAAATACAAAAAGCTTTGAAAATACTTCAAAGCCCTCCCCTATTTCTTTTATAGATGTGTAATTAAAGTTGTGAATATATTTGTCCGACAGAAATTCCACCATCATTTAAAGGAATATTTTTTGAGTAGTAATACTCTTTATTTAAAGAGTCTAATTTTGAGATTAGTAATTCAAAAAGTGTTTTATTTTGAAAGACTCCCCCACTTAAAACTAAAGGTAAATCTTTATAACTACTTGAAATTTCTAAGATGATATTTACTAAAGTATTTATAAATTTTGAACAAATAAGAGTCTTATTTTTATCTTTTACTATTTCTTTAATCATAGAGGAAATATCTATTTCTTCATCATTGATATTATAAGAATAACTATCTTTTATAGAAGAATCATACTCTTGTTCTATTAAGAGACCAGTTTCTCCCTCATAACTTTGTATTTGGCAAATATCAGCTAATGATGCAACTGCATCAAATAGACGTCCTATTGAGCTTGTAAGTGGTGAGTTTAAACCTTTTTGCCACATAGTATAAAGCATAGATATTTCACTTGCTTTAAAAGCTTTTACACACTCTAAATCTAGTGTTTTTATCTCATCTAAACTATATATATCAAATAATAAAGATAAGGCGACTCTTTTTGGCTCTTTAACCGATACTTCCCCACCTAAAAGTTTAAAATATTTTAAGTGCTTAACTCTTTTGTATTTTTTATTATCACATACAAAAACTTCTCCACCCCAAATATTTTTATCATCACCATAGCCAGTTCCATCAAATGCAAAACCTATAACTTCTTTTTTAAGATTATATTCTGCCATACAACTTAAAATATGTGCATAGTGATGTTGTATTTGAACTATTGTTTTTGTTTCAAAAGTTTTAGCAAATTTAGTACTTTCATAATTTGGGTGTTTATCACAAATAATCACATCAGGTTCAAAGTCATAAAAGTCTTTAAAAGTTTGAATAGTTCTTTTAAAATATTCTATAGATTCTATAGAGTTTAAATCAGCAATATGAGGTGATAAAATTAAATTATTTTCAAAAGCTATTGAGATTGTAGATTTTTGATTTGCACCTAAGGCTAAAATCTTTTTATCAAAAGACTTTTCTAGTTTTAAAGCAGTAGGAGCATAAGCTCTTGCATTTCGCAAACTTAAGATATCATTATTCACAACTTGTATAACAGAATCATCACATGAGTTGATAATATCTCTGTTAAAGTCTAGAATATATTCAACTACTAAAGGAAGTTTTTCTATAATTTCATCTTTAAATCTAATAATTGGTTCATCTTTTAAATTTGCACTTGTTGCAATAATTGGATTATCTAAGTATCTAAAAAGAATATTATGTAAAGGTGTATAAGCTATAAAGCACCCTAGTCTTGAAATATCAGGAGCCACAAAATGACTTAAACTTGTATTTTCTTTTCTTTTAACTAAGACAATTGGCTTTTCTTTTGAGTTTAAAAACTCTTCTTCTTTTTTTGTTATATTTGTATACTCTTTAATGCTCTGTATATTTTTAAACATAACAGCTAATGGTTTGTTTGGTCTACTTTTTCTAATTCTTAATTCTTCTACAGTTTTAGTGTTTTTTGCATCACAAATCAGATGAAAACCACCTATTCCTTTTATAGCTACAATAGCACCATTATTGATATATTTAGCTATACTTTTAATAGCTTCTATATCGCGTGCAAGTTTTTCATTTTTATTATTATACAAACTTACATTTGGACCACACTTAGAGCAAGAAACTGGCTGTGCATGATATCTTCTATTTGTCGGATCTTCATACTCTTTTTTACAAGTGGGACATAAATCAAACTCTTTCATTGAAGTATTTACTCTATCATAAGGAACTGTTTTAATAATAGAATATCTTGGTCCACAATTTGTACAGTTTGTTAAAGCATAATTGTATCTATGATTTGATTTATCATTGATATCATCAATACAATCATCACAAATTGCTATATCGCTTGAGATTATTGTAGATTTTTTATTTGAAGTTTGACTTTGAATAATTTCAAAGTTTTCATAGATTTTTGATGACGTTATTTCTTTTATTTCAATACTATTTATTTTTGATAAAACAGGAGGGTTTTCTTCTAGTTCTTTTAAGAATAAATCACAGTTTTTACTACTTGAATATAGAAGAATATTAACTCCCCTATCGTCATTATTTACCCAGCCATTTATTTTATATTTTAAGGCTAGATTATAAACAAAAGGACGAAATCCAACACCTTGTACAATACCTTTTATTTTTACTTTAAACATAAGCATTTACTCTCTTTATTTATAAAACATTTTTACATTATTATACCAAATTCATACAAATGTAGTATACTTATTATTATGAACTTTAAAAATGAAAAACAATTAATAAGAGTGATAAGATTTGCTGTACCCATAATAATATTGCTTTTATCAATAATCATATCTACTTTCCTTTATTTTGAGAATAATTCAGATATTGAAAGAATTAAATATAATGTAGAAAAAGAGTTTATCGAGAATAAAAAACACATTATAAAAGAACAAATTGAAAATATTTATGACTATATTATTGAAGAACAAAAAGATACAGAACAAAATTTAAAAAACTCCCTTATAAAAAGAGTTCATGAAGCTCATACAATAATTACAAATATTAATACACAATATAAAGATACTCATACTAAAGAAGAGATAGCTTTAATGGTTAAAACATCATTAAAAGATATTAGATTCAATAACAATAGAGGCTATTTTTTTGTATATGACAAAAAAGCAATTAACATTATCCATCCATTAAATCCAAAACTTGAGGGTAAAAACCTTATTAACTATCAAGATACAAAAGGTATTTACGTATTAAGAGAGTCTCTTGAATTATTAAAAAACAATAAAGAGTCTTATCAAGAGTGGCACTGGAGAAAAATCAAAGGTGATAATACAGAGTTTAAAAAAATTGGTTTTGTAAAAAATATATATGAATTAGACTGGTTTTTAGGTACTGGTGAATATGTAGAAGATTTTACAAAAGATATACAAAATAAAGTTTTATCACAAATTAACAAATTTAGATTTGGGGGAAATGGCTATTTTATAGTTACAGATAGAAATAACAACTATATAAGTCATATTAACAAAGAACTAATAGGAAAAAATGCTTTAGTAAAATTAAAAGATATGAATGATTTAAAATCTTTAGAAAAAATTCAAAATGTAATTAATAATAAAAAAGGTTTTGTATATTTAGATTTTTATAAACCAGGATCAAAAGATATTTCTTCAAAAATCATATACCTAAAAACAATTCCTAAATGGGGTTGGGTTATTAGTACAGGTTTTTATAAAGATGATATTTCAGAAATTATTAATAAAAGAAAAAATGAAATAACTATAAAATATAATGAAAACTTAAAAAATTTACTTATTTTTACCATACTAATTACAATAATTTTGTTGATTTTATCTTTTTATTTATCAACTATTATTGAAATAAAATTTAAAAACTATAAAAGCAGTATAGAAGCAAAAATAAAAGAAAATGAAAAACAACATGATTTATTAGCACAAAAGACGAAACTTGCAGCAATGGGAGAAATGATTGAAAATATTGCTCATCAGTGGAGACAACCTTTATCTGTTATTACAACATCCTCTTCAGGAATAAAAATACAAAAAGAGATGAATACTCTTAGTGATGAATTCTTAGATAATTCTATAAATAGTATTACTAATTCTGCAAATCATCTCTCTAATACAATAGAAGATTTTAAAGACTTTTTTAGACCAGATAAAGAGAAGGTTACATTTGAATTAAAAAATGCAATTGAAAAAACAATAAAACTTCTTGGTTCTAATTTAAAAGTAAATAACATAAATATTATTCAAAATATTGAAGATATTACTATTAATAGCTATGAAAGAGAGTTATTACAAATATTATTGAATATTATTAACAATGCACAAGATGCTTTGCTTTCTACAACTAATATGAAAAGATATATCTTTATAGACATATACAAAGAAGATAAGCTAGTTTATATAAAAATTAAAGATAATGCAAAAGGAATTGATAAAGATATTATACAAAGAGTTTTTGAGCCTTATTTTACTACAAAACACAAAGCTCAAGGAACTGGTATTGGTTTATATATGTCTCAAGAGATAATCTCAAGACATATAAAAGGTTCCTTAGAAGTTGATAATATTACTTATAAGTATGAAGATGAAACTTATACAGGTGCAATTTTTACGGTAATACTTCCTATTACACATTCTTAACATTTACTAATAGTCTAAAGGATACTCTTTAGGAATCATTAGCTTATAACTTTTAGATAAAGTTTTATTTACTTTTGAAAGTAAAATTGCATTAGAAAACATATCTCCACAAAGAACAACATCCTTTGATTTTGTTTTTGTAGATATTTCATTTACATAATTACATACAAATTCACTCAAACTTTCATAAAACGAATATGCTAGAGTTCCTGTATCTACATCAGCCATCTTATATGACATCAAAGATTGAACAGTTCTTCTATAATCTAAATAATTAATTCCATCCATCTCCAGTAGTTTCATATCTATTTGTATTCCACTTTTTACATTTACACTTAAAGCAATATCTTCAAACTCTTTTGCATCATTTAATCCAAGTACTTTTGCACACATATTTAAAATTGATTCAAAGCCATTAGTATTTTTATCTACATCTTTAGATAAATATTCACAAAATTTATTTGTATAATTAGTAACTAATCGTTGGCAATGTTCATCAATTGTAGCTATTTCATCCATACAGTTTTCAATACTATTATGAATATTAGGAATTACAATAACTTCTTTTAAACCTGTTGAGGGCATGTTTATAGAGATTGTACTACTCTTACTTTTTAAAGAAAAATAAACACCTATGGTAGGAACTAATCTCTTAGCATACTGTGCTAATGTAGCTTTATATACTCCACCATTTTCATCAAAATACTCTTTTGAAGAATTAAACTTTTTATTTGCTGTATAATCAAACTTTGGAAATAATCCTTTATCTCCATGAATGATTATATTTTTATCATTAAAATATGTTGTTTTTAAACCATCTTGATAAACTTCATCATTTACATATAAAACCCAATTTATATTATTCTCTTTTAATGCTTTTGAAAATAAAACTGTCTCTTTATCGTCTGGAATCTTTGCATAAATAAAGTTTGTAGAAGAAAAATCTTTTTGTGCATTTTGTAATAGTTTAAACTTTAACTTAACTAAGGGTCTTTCAATTGAGCATAAAAGTTGTAAGTCCTTATTACTTATATCAAATAACTCTGTTAACTTGTCTATATTTGTAATTAATAGTTTTACTTCAAAACCATCTTTTTCAAAACGTTTTCTAATCTCTTTATTTGGTAGAAATAGATCTTTTAATCCATTATGAGTTTCAAATCTAGAAACCTCACCTTTTGATATTTTTACAATATCATTTAAAAAATCTATATCATTATTTTCAATAATATTTCTTATTGATTTATTAGTAAGTAAAGATAAGTTTTGCTTTACATCTTTTTCTTCAAGTTCTTCAATTGTTTCATCAAACTCTTCTATTACATAAGATTTTCCTAAAAAGATAGAAACAGGAAGTTTGCTTTCTAAAAGGGCAAAAAAGCTCTCTATTGCTTCTGCTTTAGCATCAAATCTTAGGATTAGACAGGATCTATATTGTTTACATGTTGCCTTTATATTTGCTTCTTCTATTAAGTCTTCTATTATATGTTTAAAATAAGGGTTAGTTGTATTAAATTCGATTTTATAAATTAGTTGCATATCTGATATCTTCTTCATTTGGGATTCTTGATAAATGTTCACCATTATAACTACCTATCATACTTTTTACTATGTCAGGTATCAAGATATTATCAATTTTTTTAGCTTTTATATCTAAGGATTCTATTTCTTTTACTGCATGAGCAATAAACTCTTCAAATCTATCTTCCATGATTTTAGTCAAACCAATACCAACACTCATTATATCTTCTGGAACTATTCCTAAAATAGTTACATTTGCATGAGAATTTAAAGCTGAAACAATTTCTAACATTTCTACTATTTCTACTTCATGTGCAGTTTTTCTATAACTACCAAGTCCTAAAAGTACTTCTGATGGTAGCCTATAAATTTCTCCTGGTTTATCTTCAATAGACACAGTATCTAAAATAATAACATTTTCATACTCTTGAAAGTATGTCATTAGTTTAAACCCTAATGTTCCACCATCAATAATCTCAATATCACCTTCAAATGAATAGTTTTGTTTTAAAAACTCTGAAGCATAAATACCTACACCCTCATCTTTAAAAAGCATATTTCCCACACCAATTATGATATTTTTTTTCATTTTTATCTCCTAAATGACTGAAGCTTTAAAGCTTCAATCAATATGTTTACTTTTCGTCTTCTTTATCGTCTTTTTTTTCTTTTGCAAATTTACTACCACTAATTACAATAGCAATATCACCCTCTTGCCAGTAAATTGTTCTCCAAATTTGATAATAAACATGGCACATAACCCAAACAATAATGAAATACATTGCAGTATGATGAGCCATTCTAACACCCATATTTCCACCAAATACAACTAAAGTCCAATCTGTTGTAAAATGTAGCATAGTAGGCCACCAAGTTCCAATTGAACTTAAACCTGATGCTAAACCATGTACATATAACTGTAACCCAGTTAAAAGCATAAATACTAGCAATAAATGGAATATTGTAAAAAATACAATATTATAAGAATCACTATGTGTAGAATCAAACTTTTTTCTTCTATTAAATGTAACTAAGTTAAAAAACACTTCGAAAAATTCAACAATATTTTGTTTATTTGGTATTAACTTTTTATAAGGTTTTTCAAATCTTGAGAAAAAGTATAAATATCCAATTAATATTGCTGTTACATCAAAAATAATGGCAACCATAAAATGTCCCCATCTATTCCAAGCCATAACATACTTATCAACAGCAGAATCTGCTATAAAAGATTGATAATAAGGATGTCCTATATATAAACCGGTTGCAACTGCAGCAATCATACAAAAAGCATTCATCCAATGAATAATTCGTATAGTGGCAGTCATTCGCTCAACCTTTTTTCTATTAGGCACGGCTAGTTCCTCCTATTGGGTCTACTTTGTAAACACCTAATTCTTTTCCATTCGTATCAATAATATGTACAGCACAAGCAATACAAGGATCAAAACTATGAACGGTTCTTAAGATTTCTAAAGGTTGGTCTGGATTTGCTACTTTTGTACCAATTAAAGATGATTCATAAGCACCAAGTCTTCCTTTATAATCTCTTGGAGCTGCATTCCATGTTGAAGGAACTACTGCTTGATAATTAGCTACTTTTCCATCTTTAATTTTAATCCAATGTCCTAATCCACCTCTTGGAGCTTCTTCCATTCCAAAACCTTCAGCATTAGCAGATACATTATCAAAATCAAATTCAGTCCAAGTTGATAAATCACCATTTGCAGTATTAGCTGCTAATTCATCAACCCATTCCATCATTACATCTGCCATCATTTCAGTTTCAACTGCCCTTGCAGCTGTTCTTCCTACAGTTGAAAATAGTACTTTAATTGGTAAATTACCTTGTTTTAAGAATGTAGTTACATACTTAGTAATTCTTTCATCACCTTTTGCAACTCCTACAATCATCCTTGCAAGTGGTCCAACTTCCATTCTTTCATCATCATATAATGGTGATTTAATCCAAGAGTATTTATTCTCAGTATCTAAGTAAGCAATATTGTCTTCTTTTTTACCAAAACCAGTATAGTTTGGTATTGTTTTCCCCTCATAAGGATGTAAGTTCGTTTCACCCTCGTACCAAGCGTGTGTTACATCTTCTGTAATTTTTGTTTGGTCAACTTCAAAGACTTTTGATAAATCTCTATTCATTACTATTCCTGATGGGAATAATTTTGAAGATTCATAGAAAGGTAAATCATCTTGGTTAAATCCACCATAAGACATATAGTTTCCTAAACCACCACCAATTCCTTCTAAAGCTTCATCCGCATACATAGTTCCAGCCATATAAACATCAGGTAAATATGATTGCTTACAAAACTTTGTAGCTTTTTTAAGTAGTTGCTTAAACTCAGCAATTCTTGCAGGATTTTTTATATCTTGTACGCAAGTTACACCACCTACAACAAATGACTGTGGATGTGGGTTTTTACCACCAAAAATTGCCATCATTTTTCCAAGTTCTCTTTGAACTTCTAGGGCATCTAAATAGTGAGATAAACCAATCAAGTTTTGCTCAGGAGTAAGTTTAAAACCTTTTGACCCCCAATATGCATTTCCAAAAATTCCAAGTCTACCTTGTTTTACATATCTAGTAACTCTAGATTGAACTTCTGCATAAACATCCTCACTTGCATTCCAAGGTCTTTGTCCTGATAATCCTGCCCATTTTTGAGCTTCTTTTACTGTTGCTTTTGGGTCAGCTTTTAAAGCCTCTGTAATGTCAACCCAATCAAGTGCATGTAAATGATAGAAGTGAACAATATGGTCATGTAAATATAGTGCCCCTTGAACTAAGTTTCGCACTAATCTTGCATTTTTAGGAATTGTTACATTAAAAGCATGTTCAACAGCTTCAATACTTCTTTGATAGTGAGTTCCTGTACAAACACCACAAATTCTCATAGCAAGTAAACCACAATCTCGTGGATCTCTTCCTTTTAAAATCTCTTCAATTCCTCTAAACATTGTAGAAGAAGCATAAGCATCAGTAACAACATTGTTTTCATCAATGATTGCTTCGATTCTTAAGTGTCCTTCAATTCTTGTAATTGGATCAACTACTAAGTGTTTTTTTGCCATTTTTATTCTTCTCCTTCATCTGATTTTTTACCAGCAACTGCAGATGCAATTGCATGAACACCAATACCAACAGTAGTTGCTGTTAATAATCCTAAACCAAACTCATCAACAGTTTTTTCAACTCCACCAGTTGGTGCTTTAATTTTTGCATCTGCCATTGGTCTTTCATATGCATATTTATCCCAGAAATCTGGTTCAGAACAACCAATACAACCACGTCCTACGCCAATAGGCCAGTTTGTACCTTCGTTGTATCGTACAATTGAACAGTTATTAAAAGTCATAGGACCTTTACACCCTACTTTATATAAACAGAAGTTATTTTTAGCACCTTCATCACCCCACTCTTCTACAAATTCTCCAGCATCAAAGTGTGCTCTTCTTTCACAGTTATCATGGATTCTATAACCAAAGGCAAACTTTGGTCTTAATAATGAATCAAGTTCAGGAATTTGTCCAGTTAAAACAAAGTGTAAAATAACACCAACCATATTTGCAGGATTTGCAGGACAAGCTGGAATATTTACAATAGGCTTACCTTTTACTAAATCCATAACACCAACAGCACCTGTTGGATTTGGAGCAGCTGCAGGAACTCCACCAAAAGTAGCACATGTTCCAACAGCTACAACTGCTGCTGAATCTTTAGCCATTCTTTGTAAATGGTCATGGAATGTTTCACCCATTGCACCAATCGTTCCATATTGACCATTATTTGCCATAGGAATAGCACCCTCAACAAATAAAAGATATTTTCCTTTAAAATGATGAGCTGCTTCTTCTAATTGTTTATCAGCATCATGTCCAGCTGCTGCTTGTAAAGCCTCATGAAACTCTAAACTTAATACATCAAATAATAAATCATCAACAGTTGGAGCTGCTGATCTTAAAAGTGCTTCTGAATTACCAGCACAATCTTGAAGCTCAATCCAAATAACTGGAACTCTATTCATAAGCTCTGTAGCTTCTGCAACAAGTGGAGCAAACATAGGAGGAAGCATAAGTGTAGCAGTTGTAGCACTAACCCACTTCATAAAATCTCTTCTATTTACACCCTCACTCTCAATTACATCCATCATATCAATATCTTTAAGAGGTTCTTCTGCTCTTAAACTTGATAACCTCTTTTTTGCTTGATCAAATAAATCGTTATAGAATTTATCACCTTTATTTGTTTCAACTCTTCCTGATTTTTGGGTAAAAACTTTTTTTACCATTTCTGCAGAATCTATCATATACAACTCTCCTTTAAAAATGAATGTTCATTTACTATAGAAAAGTTAACAAGTCTAAACTTAAGTGATACTTAAAAGATGAATGACTATTCATAGCATTAAAATAGCATTTATTTATTATGTAAGATTATAGTTTTAAGGATTACCTAAGCTTAGGTTTTCAAGTGAATAAGTATTCATTTATATGAATAAAATAATATAGTTTTATAAAATTTAATATTTTTACTTTATTTTATAAACTGTTACTTTTATATACAGTTTTAGTAATATAATTTATATTAGTGAGTAGTACAAACTGAACAAACATCAAAACTTCTAAGAACTATTTTAGCTATTTCAATGCTTGGTGAGCCAATTATTGCTTCTTGAGCTATACCATTTTCATCTTTTTTTCTAGGACCTAAGTTCCACACAGTTGGTGTTATTACATCATACTTTTTTATTTTTCCTTTTTCTATATCAACTTTATGATACAAAGAACCACGACAAGCTTCAACTACTGAAGTTCCACTTGCTTTTTCTACATCTTTTAAAGAATACTTTGGTTTTATAAAAGATTCTTCAGAGATATCAATTTGAGATAATAAAGATTTAGTATTTTCTAGTAGATGAGCTAATTCATCCATTCTTGCAAATACTCTAGTCATACAAGAATCATCATAAGTTTTATGAAGATCTTTAATAAAACTTCTATTAGAAATTAATGCACGGGAAAGAGGACCTGTCTCAAAAAATGAGTTATTATAACTTACACTCTTTGACCAAGTTGTTTTTTTACTTGTATTCTCTTCTTTATTTATTGAAAAAGTATGCTCACTACTCTCTTTAATTTTATTTAAGTCAAGTTTGTGAACTGTTCTTTGTCTAATTTTTCCCGTTTCAAATAAAGATGAAGAACCTAAAGATATAAATCTATCATGTGACTTACCTAGTTTTTCAAGTGAGTGTTTAAAGGAGTTATCTTTAAAGTATTTTAAATCACCTTTAACTAACTCTAAATCACTAATATTATTAAAAGATAAGTACTTATCAAAATCAAGTCCTGAAATTGAGTTTTCAAAGAATCTAATTGCATAATCCATATAATTTTGAATTGAAGTGATTTCTAAAAGTGTAGGATCACTCATAACACCACCTGGAATCATATACGATGTATGTGGCCACTGTCCTCCTATTAAAGCTAGTGCTTTTATAGTTTCACTTGCAGTTTTAGAAGCTTCTAACCATCTTCTTCCTCTTAAAGGTTGATATATTCCTAAGTCATTTGTTTCAAGTTTCACAATATCTGGCATAATAAACATATAAAACCATTTTATATGAGAATCGATAATCTCAATATTTAAACCAATTTCTCGTAAAAGTAAAGCTTTAGGAGTTATAGTTAAAGGTTCATTTATATTTTTATATACATCTTCTAGTGCATCAACTGTAGCTTTAAGATGTGCTTGTCCACAAATACCGCAGATTCTAGGTGTATATACAAGAGCGTCAAGAGGCTCTTTATTTTCTAAAATAAATTCAAAACCTCTAAAGTTTAAAAAATCAATAGAAGCATCATCTACAATTCCATTTTTCCATGAACAGCTTAATTTAGCTTCACCCTCAATTCTTTCAACTAAGTCTATCGTTTTCATTTATTATCCATTAGCTTTTTATTTAATCTATCAATTTTAAAAGTCTTTGCAATTCCTGTAATAGAAAGGTATGCACGCTTTGAAATCCCAAGTGGCACTTCAAGTGGAATACCAATATTCTTTTTTGTTTCTAACATATTACTTCTTGGAAAGTCACTTTCCGTACATCCAATACAGGGCATTCCTGCTCTTGTTTTTGAACTTACATCATTCCATAATATTTTATTACAAGAGCTTTTTGTCATAGGACCACGACAACCTTGATCGTAAAATAGACATCCTTCTTTTTCTCCAAAAGCACCCTCTATTTTCCATTCAAAATATTCATTTCTTGTACAACCATGATGAGCTAAGGTACTATATAATTCAATAGGTCTTCCCTCATCATCAATTTGAATTTTTCCATAAGCCTCTAAAGTAAAAAGAGTTTGAAGTATCCATTCTGGATGAACCGGACAGCCGTTTAAGTTTATAATTTCATGCTTTAAATTTTTGAGAGTTTTGTGTTTTATATTATCTTTTATTCCTGATACATCTTTATGTTGTTCAAACTTTGCATGAATACCACCATAAGCAGCACAAGAACCAACAGCTATTATGTGATTTGATTTTGAAGATAGTTTATTTAATATATTGTTTGTATTGTCATTTGATAATGCAAAAATATCACTATTTGAAGATATCGCACCCTCAACTAATAAATAATCAATTTTTTCTTTTTGACTTAATATATCTTCTAAACTTTTATCAACTGTTAAAGAAGGATGATAAATAAGATTGAAACTATTTAAAAATAGTTCTAATCTTGCAGAGTTAGCACTTAATAAAGAGTGAGTATTACCATTACATGTAATTGCTTGAAACCATACAATCGTAGGTTTATTTTTATTCGTCATACTTTAATGCACGATATATATTATCAGCAATCGAATCTGAATATGAAAGTAAATCTTTTTCAAGTACATTTTCACCACTTAAAAAAGCAAAACCTCCAAGACATCCCATAATCATTGCAAATGCAGGGAAAAAATCTTGTTCTCTAAACTCTTTATTTTGAGCTCCTTCATCTAAAAGAATCATAACTTCTGTTACAAAATCTCCTACACAAATAAAACCCTCACAACCTTGATTAAATACCTCTCTATTAGATAAATATACTCTTAAAAAGTACTCAACAACTTCAGGAGAGTTTGACACATTTTCAAAATATTTTCTTGTAAATAGATAAATTTTTTCTTTTGAACTTATATCCATCTCATTTACTGATTTTAACTCTTGAGCTAAAACATTTGTAGAATACTTTATTGCATATTTTGCAAGTTCTTCTTTTGATGAAAAATAGTTATACATATTACCAACACTCATTTTCATTGCTTTTGCAATATCTGGAATTGTTGTATTATAAAAACCTTTTTTAGAAAATAATTTAAGTGAGTTTTCAATTATAGAGTTTTTTTTACTCTCTTTAGCTGTAGAAATAACGAATCCTTAGAAATATATTTTTTCTTATAATAATACATTTTTGATTAATAAAAGATGATTAATCAAAATAGTTATAAAATTTAATAGATTTAATATTATAATACTAAACTCAAGCGAAAAAGAGGGAAAATGCCAAGAGCTAGATTAAGAAAAGTCTTACCAACACATGAAAAAATAAAAGATCAAAAGATATTAAAAATTTTTGGTAAATTACTTTATAAAAAAGAAATATGGAGCTTATCAAGAAAAAAAGTTCTTGGTGGTGTTTTTATTGGAGTTTTTGTAGCCTTTATTCCAATGCCCTTTCAAATGCTTTTAGTAGCTCTTTTAGCTATTATTTTTAATGTTAATCTTCCTATTACAATTTTATTAGTTTGGGTCTCAAATCCTTTAACTATGCCTTTTATATACTACTTTGAATATGAATTAGGGAATTTAGTTCTAAATGTAAAAGACCCCATAGAGTTTAGTTTTGAAACCATGAATGAAAATATAAATGAAATAGCATTATCTTTATACGTAGGAACTGCTATAACATCTACTGTTTTGGCTTTTTTATCAGTATTTATATTAAATATATTATGGATTAAAGATGTCAGAAATAAAAGGAAATAAAACCTTTTTTCTAATTTAATAAAATTACAGGACTAACTTTTAAAACAATTTTTTTATCACAAGTATCTTCTAACTTGTTTTTAATAAGATTATAATCTAGAAGACTTAAAGGTTTACTTGACACTACTTCAAGATTTACTAAAATCATATCTTTTTTATTATCTATTGTTTTTATATTTAAATCAACTTTTTCATTATTCAAAATTAAAACTTTTAAACTATTTAATTCATCAAAATACTTGTTTCTATCTACAACTTTTATAAAAGATAAAAATAAAGGAATAGCAACAATTGCCATTATTATAGATGTATAAAACACTCCTTTTTTTGCTTTCATAACAGGTGCAAAACCTAAAACAATGAAAGTTAAAGCTGCACTTAATGTAATACCAACTAAGTTTGTAATAAATAGTAGAAAAGAACCATAAATAACATCTATATTTCCAAGACCTAAGCCAATACCTGTAACACTTAAAGGAGGTACAAGAGCAACAGCAATAGCAACACCTGCAAGTGATTTTGAAATTTCATCTTTAGATGTAGCATAAGCTCCTGCAATTCCTGAAAAAACTGCTACTAATAAATCTAATAAATTAGGATGTAATCTTCCTTGCATTTCACTTGTTATCTGCTCTAAAGGAATAAATAGTGTATAAACGCAAGAGAATAATAAAGCCATAAAAATACCAATTATTAAAGTATTAATACTTTTAAATAATAAAAACTTGTCTGTTCTAATAACACCCATTGATAGTGAAATAATAGGAGCCATTAAAGGTGCTAATATCATTGCACCTATAATTACAGGTGCCGAGTTTGCAAAAAGTCCTGTAGTTGCAAGTAAAGTGCTTAATATCATTAATATTAAATATGTAGATGAAAATTTTGCATTATCTTTCAATGCTGTCAATAAATCTTTAAAATCATCATCACTTGCTTTTTTAAATAATGGGATCTTATTATTAATCAAAATGTTTTTTAATTCACCTTTTGGTAATAAATTTACTTTAATAACATCTTTTTCTTCCATATTATTACTATCAATATTTACAATATCTAATAAAACTCTACCTACATGTATATTTATAGAATCTTTTAATACCTCAAGTTCAATATTTTGTGATTGAAAAACTTCTTTATTATCTATTTTATAATCTAAATTATCATCTGAAGAAATTGAAAGTTTTGTACTTTTTATAAAACCTAAACTTTTGGGTAAAGAAACTAAAGATATTTTTTGATAAAAAAATATGGCTATTAGATACCAAATATAAGAAAGAAGTGAAGTAGGAGCTAAGATATAAGCATTAAGCTTTCCATCATGAATAG
>MDTG01073136.1_pt1 | contig 37960 bp, 28 predicted proteins | sample 811421 | NCBI WGS metagenome assembly MDTG01 (sample SAMN05326645, study PRJNA326480) | marine metagenome | isolation source: seawater | place: Pacific Ocean: South East | collected 2011
AGTAAACCAGCACATAATCTAATGGCCTATAATACTCAGATTGCTGTTGATGGAAAATATAAGTTCATTGTTGCCACTGATATTTCCAGCAAAGGTGTTGATCTAGATCAGCTTTACCCAATGGCGACACAAGCTAAAGATATTATTGGTAATGAAAAGATGAAACTAGCAGCTGATGCAGGTTATTACAATCCAAAAGAGATTAAGAAATGTGTTGATGAAGATATCGATGTCTATGTACCAATACCAGATAAGCAAAAACAACAAAAAGACAAAGGAATGTTTGCTCGTGATGCATTTGTTTATGATGAAGCTAAGGATTGCTATATTTGTCCTAATGATAAGGTATTAAAGCGGAGAAAAACTATTTATGAAAAGAATGGTATTAAGCGTTTAATGTACTTTGGTACCCGTTCTGAGTGTACAGTTTGTCCAATACGTTCACAATGTCTTCCCTCGAAAACACCTGCCAAACGTCTTTGGCGATGGGAACATGAAGCACTCGTTGAAGAACACCGTACAAAGATGCAGACACGCAAAGCAAAAAATATGATTAAACAGCGTGCTGCTTTGGCAGAACACCCTTTTGGTACAATCAAACAAAAGCTTGGTTGGAGCCATTTTCTAGTACGGGGTAAAACAAAGGTTGCTGGAGAGAATGCTTTAATTATGCTCACCTATAATTTTAGACGACTGTTGAATCTAATTGGTATTAAACTATTTCAAAAGCTAATAAAGGCCAGTAAAAATGGTAATATTGAAGATATAAAACAAGAAATAGCAGAGTATATTGCAGTTCTAGTCTTTTTTAAAGCTTTATTTCATCAAAAAATGAGTTTGTACATCTGAATATTAAAAAAACTCTCTTAATCTTGATTCTTTTATTTATATAGGGTTAGTTCTTTCACAGTCTCTGTACTTATTGAACATGCTCCTGTAGCCATCCCCATAATTTAGACCACTTGAAAGCGAACTTTTCTGTATAATTTAACAGGAGAATTCATGAGACCACAAAAGTTTAAAATGAGCAATAAATCACATGTAGAATAATTTATCGCTCCTTTAACTCGTTATATCTTTAGTTAAGTTTATCGGTTATTTTTTTATTCAAAAAGTGTGGGAACCATTGATAATATTAATAAAATTGCCATAATGATATTAAATCGTTTTATTCCTATATCACTTTTTATAAGTTTTTTTAAAACAACTCCACCTAAAGCCCAAGAATTAGCAGACACTAAGACTGTAATAAAAAATATTATAGATATAACTATGATTTGAGATAAAGCATTCTCAACAGATGTAACATAAACTGACATAGCTGTAATTATCTTAATCCAGTTTTTTATATTTACCCATTGAAATAATACAATTGGTATAAATTTTAGAGGTTCAGAACTTTCATCATTTTCTTTAAATCTAGGTGATGAGTTTGCAATTTTCCAAGCTAACCATAGTATATATACAATACCAATAAATTTCAGTATAGTAAAACTATAAGGATACAGTTGGAAGAACTTTCCTAGTCCTAATCCTACGCATATAGTCATTAAAGGAAATCCAATAACCACACCTAATATATGAGGAATAGTTTTTTTGTATCCAAATGTTAAACCTGAGGACAAAAGCATTATATTGTTTGGACCAGGAGTTAGCGAAGTTGCAAAAGAGAACATAAAGATAGATAGTAATAAATTAAATGTATAAGTTTCCATATTAGATATTTATATACCCTTCTAAATATTGAATAGCTTGTCCTTGAATAACTACTTGTTCATCACTAACTTTACATTTTAAAATACCACCACGGTTAGAAGCTTGATAAGCTAATAACTCATTCTTAACTAATATCTCTGCCCATAACGGAGCTAAGCCAGTATGCATAGATCCAGTAACAGGATCTTCTAGCCCACCATTAGCAGGCCAAAAATATCTTGAAATAAAATCATATTCAGTTGATTTAGATGTAACTGTTACATCTAATGGTCCAAGCTTTTTAATTTCGTCTATTTCTATTTGAACATTATATACATCTTCTTCATTTGGGTAAATCACAAAATAGGTTTGTTGATTTATATAAACATCTTTAGGTTCAATAGAAAGCCCTATTTTTAATTCTTCGGGAATTGATTCAACTCTACTAGGCTTTCTATTTGGAAATATCATTTCAATATAACCATCATCTAATTGTTTAACCTTTAAACTTCCAACAGCTTTAGCTAAAAAGATTACTTCGTTTATAGAACTATCTTCTTGAAATAAAACAAAAGCTGTAGCCAATGTCGCATGTCCACAAAAATCTATTTCAGTTATTGGAGAAAACCATCTGATTTCATAAGTAGCGTCATCACATTTTTTTGCAAAAGCTGTTTCAGATAAATTATTTTCAATTGCAATAGACTGCATTTTATCTTCAGACATCCACTCATCTATAACAATTACAGCCGCTGAGTTTCCTTTAAATATAGTATTTGTAAATGCATCTATTTGATATATTTTTAATTTCATTTTTCCTCTTTCTTCTAATTGTAGTATTTGGAACTTTTACTTAGTATTCAAAAAGCTTATTGTAGCAAAACAATTGTTGGCTTGAATATGAGAATGTTCAATTAATTTAATACACTTCATCGTGTGAACCTATCTCTATAGGAATTATCTCTTTTTCTGTGATAATCAGTTCAAGGGTAATACGGTAGCTGATATTAATCGAGACCGAATGAAGATCTGAAAGTTTTCCAGAAAGTTTGTGTAAACTTAAGGATGGGTGGTGAGGATTCGCTTCGAGAAGTCTTATTGTCTTTTCATACTGAGAAAGCAGTTCAGGACGCTTCTTTATGAATTTTCGTAAACGCTTTTCATATTGCTCTGTAAAGATTAACTTATAAGTCATCGTGTAGTGCCTTGATGTGTTCATCGGCTGTCAATATTTTTGCTCTTCCCTCTTGTATCTCCTTATGTGTCTCTATTAATGCAGCTTCAAGCTCACATTCCCTAAGATAATTATAGTGTGCTAAATCCATTACAACATATTTAGATTTACCACGTACACTAATAATCACTTCATCATCTTGCTGAAGTGCTTCGTCTAGAAGTGTCACACCTCTTGTTTTAAGGTCATTTGCCATAATAGTCATATTATAATCCTTTTAATAGTATTCTAAATAGTATTATAACATATATTCCTTATAGCATTAAATATTTAACAATTTTTGCATTCCAAAATTTGTTCTTTACATTCCCTCTTGATATATGCGATAAATAGTAAGTTCAAAACAAAGGATTTATTATGAATGTAGGTTATGCAAGAGTTTCAACTTCAAGCCAAAATCTTGAGAATCAAATTGATCAACTTAAAAGTGTTGGTTGTAAAAAGATCTTCTCAGAAAAAAGGTCAGGAAAGAATGAATCAGATAGAGAACAGTTTAAGATTATGATGGAATTCCTAAGAGAAGGTGATGTACTTTATATTACAAAACTTGATAGATTAGCAAGGTCTGTAATAGATCTTCATAATACTGCAAAGTTTTTACAAAATAAAGATGTAAATCTTAAAGTATTACATCAAAATATTGATACAACATCTCCAGCAGGTAGACTGTTATTTACAATGTTAGGTGCCATTGCAGAATTTGAACGTGATTTAATAAATGAACGGGTTAGAGAAGGAATTGAAGCTGCAAAGAAAAAAGGTGTTCAGTTTGGTAGAAAAGCTATTTTGGGTACTGAAGAGAAAAAACTTATATACTCGCAACATGAAAAAGGAAAGTCTGTTGAATGGTTATCTAAGTTCTTTCATGTAGCTCGTAATACAATATATAGAGCAATTAAAGATATAGATAAAAAGAAGTAGTCAATTTGACTACTTCATATGTTCAAAAATTCAAGTCTATTTGGAACAAGCTATTTTTTAGTAAAAACTGCTCCAAATATAAGAGGTTTTTATACAAATGTAAATTTACAAAAGAGTATTGACTTAACATAATCTTTTTAATTAAAAATAATTAAATAAATTAATCTTGAATAATTCCCCAAATAATTATGCTCCAAGAAACAACAAAGATAAAAATACTAAAAAATACAATAGTACTTCCAACATCTTTAGCACGACCTGCCATATCATGATGTTCTAAAGTTACAAGATCTACAACTCGCTCGATTGCACTATTTGTTGTTTCAGCTAAAATCATTCCCATCAAAGTTATAAACATCAAAGCTTTATTTGTAAGATTTGTATCTATAAATATAATCACTGGAATTAAAAGTAGAGTTATAAGCAACTCTATTTTAAATGAAGTTTCAGTTTTTATTAAATCTGCTAAACCTTTTAATGCGAAAGAGGTATTTTTAAAAAAATTATATTTTGGTTGATTTCTCAAGTTTTTTGCCTTTGTTTGATATTTACTAGTTTTTCTATAATTAATATCATAAGCCATGCTATTAGCATAGTGATTATTGTATGACTTAAAAAATGGTCACCTAAAAGCATTTTATAAGTTCCCATACTCCAAGCAATAACTAATGCACCTATTAATGCTCTTTTTTGATTTTTTGGTGTTTTAAATAAAAAGAAAAGAGCCATAAGAGCAAATCCACCACTTGCATGTCCTGCTGGCCAACATTTTGCTTTAGATTTTTGAACAAAATCTTTTGGATAAGAATCAAATGCTTTTATATTTGGATATTCTCCTCCAAAATGTTCAATATTACATGGACAGGGAGTATTTGAAGTGGCTTTTAAAGAACCAATAATTAAGGGTACAAAAATAGCTGATAATAAAACTATAATTAATCCTTTTTTGTACTCTTGTATAAAATTCTTTTTTATTAAAAAAATTAATGAAAATAAAATTAAAACAGCAAATAATATTAGTAAAGCTTTTAATCCATCATATAAAAAGAATTTTAATACAGGTTCTTTTTTATCTATTAGCCAAGTATTAGTTTGGAAATTATAAAAAAAGTTCTGAACATAAATATCTAAATCTGTTAATTCAAATAATGCAATTACCATTATTAGTAAACAAATAGTAATTACAATTTGTTTAGTGTTGTTTTTTTGCATCAAATAATATATCCATATCTTTTTTATAAACTTCAGTTTCTACTTCGAAAAGTCCTAATAAAGTATGAAATAAATTATCTTGTGAGAACTCTTTATCTTTATAAATAGCTAATTTTTGTATATCAATATCTTCTTTCATATCACCATCTCCAAACCAAATAAGTGAGCCAATATGTTTTTGTTCATCTGGTGCCATAAAGTATGGTAAACCATGAAGATAAAGACCGTTTTCTCCTAAACTCTCCCCATGATCACTCATATAAACCATAGCAGTTTCATAATCTTTTGAATATGGTTTTAAAAAGTTTATCACTTTTGATAAAAAATAGTCTGTATATAAAATTGCATTATCATAAGCATTACTTACTTCTTCTTGTGTACACTCTTCAAGTTGATTTGTTTCACAAACAGGTGTAAACTTCTCAAACTCTTTTGGATATCTTTTGTAATAAGCTGGTCCATGATTACCCATTTGATGAAGTACAATTAATATATCTTCACCTTTATGTTTTGCAATATAATCTTCAAGCCCAACTATCATACCTTCATCTCTACATTCAACTTCATCACACATAGTATTAGTTTTATTAGTTCTATAATCTTCATAATCAGTTCTATTTGCAACACCTTTTGAACTTGAGTTATTATCTCTCCATAAGACATTTATATTTTTAGTGTGTTTTAATACATCAACTATATTTTCTGTAGAAATTCCTTTTTTATAGTCATAATCAGCTTTATCAAAAATAGAGAACATACAAGGAACAGACTCCGCTGTTGATGTTCCACATGAATACATATTTGAAAAGTTTACAATTTCTTCTTTTTTTAGAAGTGGATTTGTCTCTTTTTCATAGCCATTTAATGAAAATCTATCTGCCCGCGCTGCTTCACCTACAACCATGATTATAAGTTCAGTTTTATCTATTTCATCATGATGAGCTTCTTTTTTTATACTTGCATCTGTTCCAATTTCTTTTACAACTATTGGACCACTATTGATAGATTTTTCAGTATATTTACCAATACTATACATCCAATATATTGGATTCACATGATATCTAAGGGGTTTGTGCTCTCTAAAAAATGAAGTATAAAACTTACTAAATGAAAATACAATTATCAAAATAATAGCAAGAGATAAAATTAGTGTTTTTACTTTTGAAAATATCTCTTTTCCAAATGATTTATATTCAATTTTAGTTTTATAAATAAAATATGCAGGAAGAAGTCCTAGAAAAAACACATAAAGAACAAGTTTAAAAGAGAATAAATCAGAGGATTCAGCCAAATCAGTTTGCAAAGAGTTTCTAATCATACTATCATCAATAACTACATGATAAGTATCCATAAAGTATGCAGTAAAAGAAGAAACCAATAAAGTAATAATCAAAATAGGTTTTGTAGTATATTTAGAAGAAAACAGGGTAAATAAAAATACTATAAAACTAATTAGTAATATGACAATTGATGACACATAAAGAGCATTTAATTCTTCAAATGAATATACATTTATTACATTTTTAAAAAATGATGTATTATAAAATATTACAAAAAATATTGAAACAACAACTATTAATTTATATTGAGATGTTTTAATCAACTATAACTCCTTCAGTAGTGGTGAAAGTATAGTTATATATTGTTAATAATGAAATAATCATTGATTAATGAATTGTAAGATTTCTATTCTAGAATTCAATTTCAATCATCGAATGAAGCTTTGGAATTTTGTTATTTATTGACTGCTCATAATACTGTAATTTTTGGATAATGTTCAACAATTCAACTCTTTTTGGAACATTCTATTTTTTAGTAGAAACTGCTCTAAATGTAAGAGGTTGAGAAATAGTTTAGAATTTTATGTCCTATTTCTGTTGACAGATCACTACTTGTTTTTTATCAAATTTAGATTATAGTATTATAAATATAACTCAAAGGTATTATATGAATTATACAAAAATTAAAGAATTCACAGAAGAAAAATTATTATGTTACCCCACATTAAATAATTTAAGGGATAAGATTACTGTAGAATTAAATGAACAACCTATTTCAAATCCTTTAAATGTTCCTAATGTACCTAGTTTCCTTTATAATATCAATATCAAATTATCAAATATTAATTTAAATGATACTTCATCTACCATCAATACTATCATTAGTGATTTATCATTATTATATAAAGATATTGAAGTGAAAAGACCTAATAATATTCCCCCTTTTGTGAATATTGTATTTATAAATTCCAATATTAGATTTTGTGATAAAATAGATATTCCTTGGTATATTAAATTTGTTGACTCTAATATAAGTGTTCACATAGGAAATAAAAATGTACATACTGTCATAATTACAGATAGTAATTTCCATGATTGTATATTTGAAGATTTAAGTTTTATTGCAAATAATACCCCTATTACTATTTCTATCTTTAAAATAAATCTACATAATCAAAGAAAGATAAATCAATTTTGTATTCAATATGTAAACTTTAAAGGTACAGACCATATTGTAGAAATATCTAATACTGAAATAGAAAATTTAGTCCTTACTGCATTAGATACTAATCTAATTTTTAAATTTTTTAATATTAACTATAATAAAAATAAGTTAAAAGATAATCTATATGTTCAAAATTGTACTTTTAATAATAGGTTTTCATTAAAACAATCAAAATTTATAGATAACTTTGACATTAAAAATGTTAGTTTTAATAATGATGTTTCATTTGAAGGTTCAACAATAAAAAATATTGACCTCAATGAAATTTATTTTAAATCTTTAATATCTATTGAATTTTCTGGTATTAAAATCACTAATTTGGAATTAGTAAATAGAAATACATTTAGAAAAATCAAACATTTTTTAGAAGTTGACAACAATAAAATTGAATCAAATAAATTTCATAGTTATGAAATGGAAGCAAGACAAAGGGAATTAAACAAAGAAACTCTATCAACTCTAAACATAATGGATAAATGTATCTTTTTTTTTAATAAACAAGTATCAAACCATGGGTTAAATTGGTTACTACCACTATATTGGATTTTTATTATAGGATTATATTTCAGTAGTATATTTTACTCAACAACATTAAATAATGATGCAATAATTTTAACAATGATTTGTCTTGTTACTTCTTTTATATCTTTATTTATAATGAAATTTAATGACATTGGTAGATATATTATATCTTTAATTCCAAGTATCACTTTATACATTTATATTTGTTTAATACAAGAGAAGTCAAATTATTATATATTTTTTAAATTTTTAAATATAACAGATTTTGACTCTAACAAACTACCAAGTATCTTCATAGGAAAGGTAATAATGGCATATTTAATTTATCACTTGTTGATTTCATTTAGAAAAGAAACTAGAAAATAAAGTAATTTAACTTTAGTTAAGTACTATCATCATAGAATATTAATCTGTCAACAGAAATAGGACAAAAAATGATCTATAAAAAATAAATTCAACAACCTGTACTTTTTGGTACATCCTCTAAATATTTCTAAATAGTCTCGTAAACACTTTATTAATTAATTTAATATGTGTCCTAACGCATTATCACTTATTAGCTTATCCAGGATTTGCTCATTCCTTCATAAACTTTTGCTAATATGTGATCTTGTGCATTTCTATTAAGTCTGTGTAATATCTATTATCTGCTTTTTTTAAAGCTTGTATATAGTCACTTCTTTTAGGATTTTCTTGTGCTAATAAATCTTCTTGCCACATTACAGGCATTAAACCTTTTTGTCGTAAATATATGTTTGCTAACATTCTACTCCATCTTCCATTTCCATTTTGAAAAGGGTGAATTTGAACAGCTCTATGGTGTATTCTTGTTGCTATTTCATATACATCAAAAGATTTATTCTTGTCCCAAAATAATATATCATCACTAAGTTTTTTTAATTCAGTAGATACTAAATAAGCTTTTATTCCAATAGATAATTCAATCTGTCTTAGTTTCCCTGCCCAATCCCATACATTGCCAAACATCTCTGTATGAAGTTCTAAAAGCCAAGTATAAGAAAATGGAGCTTCTTTTTTTGATGGACTTGCAGATAAGTATTTTATTGTAGCTTCTGCAATATTTTCTGCTTCTTTAACATAAATTTCTTTTAATGAGTAACTTTTTGATTTTGAAAGTTTTAATCCTGATACATCATCAAGAGGAGTAGCATCATCTATTGGCTTTGTACTATCAATCATTATGCTACCCACAATCTATTTTTGTAATTGCCTACTAAAAACTCTTTTTCAAACTTTGATATGATTTTGTCAAGTGATTTTTTTTCTAATCCTTGAACTTCTAAAGCAGATGTGCTTTGAACAAGGGAAGCCATAAATATTGCTTTTTCCTTTGCTCTGTTCTTTTCTAATTGTTTTAAAGATATAACTTCATTCCCTGCAAAATCAAGACCAAGTAAATTCGTAAGTCTTTCAATTGTACTAAGTTTTACATCTTCTCCTGCAAAAAATCTATTTATGGTTCTAGTTCCTAAGTTACTTAATTTTGCAAGATTCTCAATACTTATATTAATCTGTTTTTTTCTATTTTCTATTTTCTGAATTAATTCTAATCTAGTCATTTTTAATCCTTTGTATAATTATGCCATAAATGGCATTTAAAATTAATTAATATATGTCATAAATGACATGCTTTTATTTATATAAACTTTTTACAAATCTTTGACAACTAGTAGGTGATATGAATATATTTAGTGTAATGCTAACATGAATTCATACAAAAATTTCATATAATAGGATTAGATAAATATTATTTAAATTCTAAACTTTAGAAGATAAATATAAAAGATATCCAGCAAGTATTTCATTTCATTAAATGAATATATAAAGAATCATTTTAATTATTTATATATTCTCGTGAGACATTAAAATTTTTATTTAATAAATAATAACTTTTATATTTTGATTATAAAGGTAATGTTAACCTTCTTTATTCACTATCAATATCCTTCGTGAATTCTTCAAATAAAAGTGTAAACTATATTAGTTTTTATAAATTTAAAACTGCCCTATTCTTTCTTTTACAAGTGATTATCATTGTTTAGTGTATTAAAATACTTTATTTTAATACACTATTATACATATAATAGTGTATAATATTAAAAATAAAGTGAAAATTGAGGAATTACTATGAATAATCAAGCTTTTTCAACTGAAATACGTATGTTTTGGGGCCATTTCAAAAATGAACTAAAACTTACAAATAAATCTAAATACACAATAATTTCATATAACACTACAATTAATAGTTTTATTGAGTTTGTTGAACAATATCAAAAAGTTTTAAATTTCTCAAATTTAAAAAAAATTGACATTATGAATTTTCTTGAGTATAAAAATCTTATACTGGAAAAACATACTGAATTAGCTATGAGTTCAAAAAAATTATATATTACTCATTTAAAAACATTTTTTACATTTATAAATGAAAATCTTGATTTGGATATAAAAATTTCTACAGTTTTTAAAATAAATATTAAAATCTCAAAACGAACACCAAAAGGTGTAGAAAAAAATGATGTAAAAATTTTAGAAGATTATTTAGCTAATTTACAATTAAATAATTTTTTAAATATAAGAAATTCTTTACTAATTAAAATTTTACTTTACTCTGGTGCAAGAAGGGGAGAGTTAGAAGTTTTAGAAACAAAAAATTTCATAAAAGATAAAGAACTTTATATTATCCATACCGTAGGAAAGGGAGATAAAGAAAGAATTTTATATATTCCATCTATCTATATAGAAAAGGAATTATCCTACTATGTTAGGAATGATATAGAATTTATTGCAACAACAAAATCAGGTAAAACAATGGATGGTTCACAAATATATAGATCATTAAATAATATTTATAAAAAACTAGGAATTAAGTATAGTGGAGTTCATATTTTAAGACATACTTTTGCAAAAAGAATGTTAGCAAAAGATGTAAATATAGTTACAGTAAAAGAGTTATTAGGTCATGCAAGTATTCAAACTACAATGATTTATACTAACCCTAATCAAAAAGAAGTTCAAAAAGCTTATTTAAATACTTTAAAATAATCAAGTTTAGGTATATATTTAATTACTAAAAATTGAAGTATACTTTGTTTACTACTCACTTATTATTACGATGTATTGATATATTATCAATCTAAAATATTTTCATAATCTTCACCAATTTTATTAGAAATAATAGTTATCAATAATTTATTTTTTTTGAAACTTTTTTATTCGATATAATTTAGGAAAATTATTAAAGTATCTCTACAAATATAAAATAGAAGAATAAAAGAAGCAATTAATCTTCCAAACTACCTATAAAGTGAGGATGATTCAAAAGCATCATATATTTTTCTAATTATCAGTATGGCAGAATACTTAGTAAATATTTTAAAGGTTAGATAATGGTAAATAAAAAGATTCAAGTTAATACAACTTTAGAAAAATTAATAAAAAATATTGATTTTGAACAAATTGAAAGTTATACAGATGACTCATTAGATAGTATGCTTACTAGTTTTGTTACAAAATATAAAAATATTGAACACTTTCTTAATACAATGGTATTAAAAATAGTAGTCGATCATGAGAATAAAGCAGTAGAAGATTTTAATTCAAGATATATTTTATTTTATTATGAAATTGAAAATATTATTCTATTAAAAAAAATACTTGCATTAAAGTCAAACTTCAGAGCAAAAGAAATTACACTCTGCTTTATTATTGATGATGAAAAAAATAAAGATTATCATCGTATCCAAGATTATGTTATCAGTTTAGCAAGATATGAAAGCAATAGAAATAGCAATCATGTTATATTTGAAAATAGTATGAAAGAAGCAGCATCATATTATGTGAAAGGGGCTAGAGAATCAATAATAAATACATTGTTTGGTACTAATCAACGAAAACCATTTCGAATATCAAATGCAAAAGATTTAATAAATATTGAATCAATTAAAGACACACTTAGTAATAAATATTTGAACTTACAATGTCCAATTTGTAAAAAGGTTTCAGAAAATTCTACAAAATATGAAATTACAGAATCAACAGTTAATGACATTATAACAATAGAAAGGAATACTTCAAAAGTCTCATTTAATTGTCTTCATGAATCTTATGATATACGAAAAGGCAAATTCTTTTTTGACCCAGCTGATTTCGATGTGGATATGACCAAATATAATGATAAAAAACTTCAAATTTGGACTTTAAAGAATTTTTATTTTATTGTTAAGAAAGAATTACATGAAAATAATTAAGTTATTTAATAAAAAGAGTTCAAACCAAAGCTTAAATACTTTTTTAAATAAGATGAAAAGTAGTACTTTTGATGACGATTTATTAAATGATTTTAACAATAAGTTAGACACATTTTTAAGTAGATATAACATTACAGAATATGATGATTTCATTAAATATAACTATCTTCATTTTTTATTTTTATTCCAATATCAAAAAGACTCACCAGAAGGAAGAAGTCAAAAAACATTAAATGAATTTTTAAATGTATGCTTACGAATTTTAGAGTTATATATTTTTATTGTTAATAAAAGACTAATTCCTTTAAAGACTATCTTCTTTACTATAAATAAGTATGATGATTGTATCTATTCACATTTTAAAAATATTTCTGCAGATATCTCAAATGAAGATATCTGCGTTCAATATTTAAAAAATAATAAGAATCCTCAGATTTTTTTAGATGATGATTATTATAAATCAACATCTATGCCTGTTATTTATGAAAAAGGTTTTAATAATAACACTCATTTTAATCAGATATTTAAACTTGAGAATAGTCAAGTTCAAGCAATTTTTATGGGAAATTTATCAATAAATAATGAGAAAAAAAATAGTAGAGGAAAAGGAAATTTAGCAAAACGAAAAGATATAGAGGAACATATCTTTTCACATGAAGATATTTATAGTAATAAAAGTATTGAAAAAAATAGTTCAAAAGAAAGAAAAATTGATTTTCATAATACAAATAAACAAAGAATATCAGCTGTATTCAAAAATTTTAATTTAACTTCAAAACCAATTCATGCATATGAAATTGATTCAAGCTATAAGAAGCATTTAGTAAACAAAGCCATCTCTACACAACTTACAAAGAATAGTATGAATTTAGCCTCAACTTATACTTTTCCCCATATTTCTCAACTAAAACTGTTAGTAGAAATATTACAAAATAATGAAGATATAATAAAATGTTTAATTTTATGCAGTATCTTCACTGCATTAAGTATTAAGAATCTAATTTATTCCTTTTTAAATATTCATAATAAACTCGAATATCAAAGCAGAAGAAAGATATTTCAAGCAAAGATACCAAAAGATATTTATTCTTCAAAAGCTACAGAGACAGTACATATTAAATTAAATGATGAACTTGAGAAAATAACAAGTGTATTGTATGAGCACTATAAAAATGAAAAGATTAATCTAGAAGATTCTACAGTTGACAGTTTTATTGACCAAGAACTCAAAAAAGTAAAACAAACATTAACTCAAAGTTTGAGAAAATTAGATAAGACAATAAAACTTACTTTTAATAACTTGAATAATTGCTTGAGATTTTATTTTAATCAATTTCATAAAAATAGTGACATTTCTATTTTATTTCATATTAATAATCAAAGTGATAAAGCAAAAGCTTGCTATATTCAACAACCTGCAAGATTAACAAATCTAGAAAACTGGATAAATGAATTTTATTTAATACTAACAAATACAAATACAACTTTAAAAGTTATTGAAAAAGAAAAACAAGTCGGTTCCTCTTTTTTCATAAATAGTAAAGATTTTAAAAATTTTATAGATGATTTAGATAATTTGTATTTAAAAAATAATGATCCAATTGTAATATTTAACTTACAAATGATTTTTATTAGATACAGTTTGGCACTACTATTAGCTACAAGAGATTATAAAAACTCATGTGATCTTTATAACTTTTCAAAAAGACTAAAGATATTGACAATTCATGAAAAAGCAAAAAATGTAAAAACAGCAAAACGTATTATTCCACTAAGTGATTTATCTATCAGAATAATTAATCTTTTTTATTCTTTAAAAAGATCGTCAACTGATTTTAAAAATTATTCTCCAATGTTATTAATAAATGGAAAAACAGAATATATAAAGACTGAAAATGTAAAAGCTTATTTATCAACTATATGTACAAATATTGAGCAAGATAGAATCACAAACTTCTTAGATAAGTGCAAACTAAATTTTGGAAGACATGTATTTTCAACATTAGCTAGAAAAGAAAATATAAAAAAAGATTATGAAAATGCATTTTTGGGTCATTTCTTTCTAGGTAATACAGATCAAGGTATTTACAGTAATTTTAATAACCTTAATTATCATAAAGAAATTGTAGATTTTATAGATAATCAAATCACTACAGAATATTTACCAAGTAAAATTTTTATGTTAGAAGGAAAGAAATGAATACAACTATACAGAAAGAAATAGTTGAATTTAACGATATTAAGAAGAGGATTCAATCTCTTATAAACGAAAAAATAAAATCATCGAATTTAAATAAATTAACTATAAGTATTTATTTAAAACTAGTGAATCACGTTTTTAAGTATTTAGAAGAGAAGCATATTAGTAATAATAAGATATTTTTTGATTATCAATTATGGGTTACGATTCATCAACATGATTTAATTAGAAAAAATGCCAATTTACTACATAATCTTACAAAGTTCCTAAAATATAAAAGATTTTTAACAAGTAATTCAAAGCTATTTCCAGAAAATCAAGTCTTAACTAGTATTAATAAACTTTCTCATGCTTTTTTACATACAGATTTTCATAATTTTGATCATATCATTGATGTAAGAGATAATTTAATTCAAAAGATAAATTCTTTGGATACCTTTAATGAAGAAAAGGAAAGTCTTATTTATATCTATTTTAGATTATTTATTGTCAAAAGAATTCCTGTTTCTTATTATCAATATTTTATATATGAAAATATCTTTCATATAAATGGTAAATTATTACTAGTAATAAAAGTTGAAAACAAAAAAATTAGTAATGATAAAGAGATGACTTTTATACCTATCAAAACCATTTTATTTTCTAGTGAAGAATCTAAAATTATAAATCAATTTTTCATAGATGAAATATCATTATCAAAAGATTTATTCAGTAATGACTTTACTTATTATGAGAATCAATTAAAAAAGTTTTGTAGCCAAAATAATTTAACAATAAAAAAAGCGAATAAAGCTGTAGAATTTAATTATCAACACGAAAATACACCTTTGTTATTAACATTATATAATTGTTATAAATATCCTTCTTTGTCTTTATTTGAAGTAGATAAATTATTTCCCTCTACGATTCCAAATGATCTTTTAGAAGTTGAAAAAGAGAATTTAAACTTTTATAGAAATTCACCATCAAATATTGATGATATAGAAATTGACTTAGATGAAAGGTTAGCAAGTGATTATAAAATATTCGACAAGTTTAAAACAGTTAAAAATGTTCCAAAAAGTAAATTTGTAACAAAAGAATATTTAAACAAATGGTATCATTTTATTGAGAAGTATCGTAGTCATCAAATTTACGGACCAATGTGTAACTATGTAAAATATATACTTTCATTATCAAACAGAGAGTTAAATACAAAAGCTATTACTTCAAAAACACTGCAATCTTATTTACAAAGGATTTTTGATTATTGTTTCACGATAATAGTTAAATCAATTGACTTAGAAGATGCCTTGCTTAAAATTGATGAGAAATTAAAGAAGAATATTACTTCACCTGAAGTTTTATCAAAATATGAAGAAGCAATTAACAAATTTCTGATCAATGAATATAATGTTAAAAAAGAAAAAATCAATAATACAATAAATTACAATAGGTCAATTATATTTGAAGATGAATTAAAAAAAGTTGTTAAAAGATTAGAATATAAAGACAAAGGATATAAATGTGAAATTTTAAAATTAAGACGTCAAGTATTTGTTATTCTTGCATATTATTCAGGTCTAAGAAAAAGTGAATTACAAACTAGATTGTTAAAAGATTTTTATTATGTGGGAGATAAAAAATTTGTAATTGATGTTAACGCAGTAGGTTTTAGAAAATCAAAGCTTGATACAAGGCTAAAGAATAGGAATGCAAGAAGACGGGTAGAGATTGATATTACAAATAGTAGACTATATAATATTGTTAAGAAATACTATGATTTAATAAGTGATTTAAAACTAAATTCTTTATTTCCCGATATTTTAGAATCAACAAACACTCCTGCAAAAAAAAGAGTTATCAAAACTATTAAAATAGATGAGATAAGTTCTATTCTTCAGAAAGTGACGAAAAGATATACAGTAATACATTCACTTAGACATACCTATGCAACAAATGAAATTAAAAGACTTATAAATTCCAATAATACATCCATATCAGATATATTTGATTTTCTAATAAAGTTTGGACATGCTGATTTTGAAACAACACTTAAAAGATATATTCATATTGACTTATTGTATTTCGAAGCAAATAAAGTTGGTATAACAACTTAATTTAAATTGTTATACTAACTTATTAAAATATTATGTAAAAAGATTTATTCATCTCTACAATCCTAATTAAAAGCTTTCAAGTAAATTTTAGCTTAAGTATTAAGTTAAAAAATGCTTGTTTTTGTATAAGAAGATATTAACTTTGTAAGTAAAATTGCAGGTCATGAGAATGTTAAAGTGACTTTAGAAAAGTATTCTGAATATATTCCAGTTAAGAATGAAAATTTTGGAGAATGTTTTGGAAAGATTTAGACACTTAACGTCACCGAAATGACACTTGAAAGAATTGAAATCTTTAAAAACCCTTAAAATAGGGGTTTTGAAAAGAATGGTACGCCTGGAGGGAAATTTTAAAACAAGATACAAAAAACCATAAATACCTATAAAAAGCTACTTCTTAACAAACTAACATTCTCTATATCTTGTAAAATGTAGCTATTTTTAGCACGTTTTTAGCACAATAAATAACAGAGGAACAATAAATGACTGAAGCTCATTTAGAAAAAGAAAAGAATTATAACAGATATAAAATGCCCTTTTGGTCAATGGTAATATTTATGGTTAAATGGGTTATAACTTCTATACTTGTACTTATTATTTTAGCTATATTATTTATGTTTATAAGTTCTATAATTATTGGCACAACAAGCTGTACTATTATTGATGGCTATTAAATGTTAAATTCTATTAGATAATTAGCAAATAAATACAAAACACCTTAAAAAGCAACTTACTAACAATTCTAAAGAGCAAAGACTTTGTTTATCTTTGCTAAAACTGGAACAAAACTGGAACAATTTATTTTTTCTAAATGAAACTTAGAGAAAGTTCGAAAACCTACAGGTTGTGGAACTTATTATTTTAACTTAAATACTTTTAAATTCTAAGCAAGAATTTATCTTATTTCTCCATATTACTATCGGAAATTCTATTCATCAGCCATTTCCAATATTTCAAATATCTTATTCATATAAACCAATTGATCTTTGTCTATACTAGTTCTCAATCTCAAAGAAATTTTATTTCTAAATTCATCCATATCTATAGGTTTATGTCTTATAAACTGATCAATCATAACAGGATTTAGAATACATCTATAATTTGTTTCAAAATCTTTTGATATCTCATTGTCTCTAAACTCAATTAATAATTGTTTAGTCGCTTCATCATCCAAAAAGACTTGTGCATATTCACTTTTTTCTAAAGTTTCATCAGAATGTGAATTAACTTTATTTTGATCTTCTATTACTTCATCAATCCTTTCTTTTTTTAGCTCTTCTTTTAATAGCTCTTCTTTTAATAGTTTTTCTGCAATTACTTTTTGATGAATGACAGCATTTTCTAATCTAATTTTGTACTCTTCTGAATACTTAGCTTGTTCTTCTTTTATTACTTTTATAAGTTTTTGAACTTCATGATCTCTATTTTTGAACCAATCAACTGACCAAATTCTATATACTTTCCAACCAAGATTTTTCAGAACTTCATCTTTTAATCTATCTCTATCTCTGGCAGATTTTGAAGAATGATATGATGCCCCATCACACTCAATTGCTAAAATGAAATCATGACCTTCTTCTGCTTCAACTGCAAGGTCAATGAAATATCCAGATACACCCACTTGAGGTACTGCTTTAATTCCTATATCACTTAATAATTCATAAACAGACTCTTCAAAAGGAGAATCAAAACCTCTACTTGTAATTTCAGGTTTATCAACCAAAATACCTGTTTCTAAATATTTGAGGAAAGCTCTTAACGCTCTTACACCTTCAGAAGAACTATCTCCTATTTTAATATCACCTGATTGCATAGAAGTAAATATATGCATTTTTTGTTTAGACCTAGTAAATAATACATTAAGCCTTCTCCATCCATTATCCTGATTGATTGGACCAAATCTTTGCATTACTTGTCCTGTTGTTTTATCTTTACCATATGTAGTAGATATAAAAACCACATCTCTTTCATCTCCTTGAAGGCTCTCAAGGTTTTTAATGAAAAATGGTTCTGGACTATTTTTCCATTCCTGAATATATTTTGCAACAATTGGATTATTCTTTTCTTTGTCATCAATCATTTGTTGAATTAAATCTCTTTGAGATGTATTAAATGTTCCTATACCAAGTGATCTATCAGGATATCTTTTCATTTGATATTCTGCCTGTTCAACTAATATCTTGGCTTCTAATTTATTAAATCTTTGTGAAGATCCACTCTGGTAAATTGCATCAGGAAGATAAGTATGTTTTATACCAAGTTCATCACTATTTAATCCTGATGGTGAAGGAAAAACAATTAAGTCATTATCATAGAATTTTTTATTTGAAAAATCAATTAATGATTCATGTTGAGACCTATAATGCCATTTAAGTCTTCGAACCGGGCTATATAAATTAATACAAGTATCTAAAATTGATTCAGATTCATCAACTATTGTATCTTCATCATTATCTGTATCATCTTTAATTGTATCAAAAAATGAAGTCGGGGGAAGCTGTTTAGGATCTCCTACAATAACAATCTGTTTTGCTCTTGCAATCACACCTAACGCTTCTTCTGGTCTTAATTGGGAAGCCTCATCAACTAATAAAACATCAAAAGTCATTGAATCTGGTGCTAAATATTGTGCTACTGACAGTGGAGACATCATAAAACATGGCTTTAAAGCTTGCATGGCTTCTCCTGCTCTTTTTATTAATTGCCTAATTGGAATATGCCTTGTTTTTTTACCTATTTCCCATTCAATTAGTTTTTTATTTGTAAAATCTTTTACTCTGCCTCCACTTTTACTTGCAGGCATATATCTATTTGTAGATTTAATAGCCACTAACTCTTTGTTCAATTCTAAAAGTTTTACATCAAGTTTTTTAAATGAGTTAATTATCTCTTCATGGGATAACCCACTAAAATTATTCATTAAAGGATATTTTTGAAATGCAGTTTTTAATAAAGAATGATAAAAATTATAATAAAATGCATCTGGAATTAAATCAACTGGTAGTCTTCCTTCAGTAACTGCTTTTAATAAATCTTCTAGTCCCAATTCTTTAAGATTCTTTGAAATGTTTTTATAATCTAAGTAAATAGATAAATCTTTAGCATTTGATTCAACATCTTTTAATTTATTAACATATTGATTGTATGTGTTTCCTGAATTAAAGAATACTGAAAAATTTATCTTACCATATTCTGATAGTTGGCTATTTTTTTGAATTGAGTTACCGTAGTATTCATTTATTATACACATATTGCGATAAACACTATTAAAATTTTTTATTAATTCTTTTTTTATGTTTATATCTAAATCAGATAATTGAATTATTTGATTACATTTTATATGGTCTTTTAAAGTGTCAACATCATAGTAAGAAAAGACTTCCATATCAAAAGAATATTTATTAATAGATTTAGTTTTAATCTCAAGAATTTTATTTTCGAGTTCTTTTTCAATAAAAAATAATTCTGAAATTTTTTCTAAACTTACTTTTTGAAGTGATAATATCCTTAAAACTTTAATTAATAATTCTTGTTCATTATTATCAATACTATTAAATGTTTTGACTAAAAAGATTTCTGTATTAATTCGATCTATTAATTCTTCTTCAGTTATTTTTTGTTTTTCTATAAAATGTAGAATATCTAATGCTATATTTTGATCTTCATTAGTAATATTTTCATATAAAGTTAATATTTCTTTTTCTTTTTCTAGTTTATCAAAAATACTGTTGTCCTCTACTTCTTGGCTATTAAGAGTATCCAATACATTAAGTATAGTGTCTTGTTCTTCTGGATCAATATCCTTGCACAAGGAAATACAAATTTTTTCTTTTCTTAAACTTTCAGTAATATCAAATTCTGATAAGTTTTGAATTTCTAGAAAATCTAAGACTTGAGAAGTGATTTCTTTTTCTTGCTCATCTATTTGAGAAGTTTTATATTGAATGTCTTTTTCTTTTTTTAATTTTTCAACTATTGTACTTACACTTATTTTTTGGTTTTTAAAAAATGTTACAAAATCTTGTATAAAAGTTGTAATATTAGTATTGTCAAAATTTAAATTTATACTTTTAAGAAGTTCTTTTAATCTTTGCTCTTCCCTTAATAATTCATCTGAAACTTCTTTGTATTTTAAAGACACTTCAATAATTGAAGAGAATATTGAATCTCTATTAATATTAAAATTGTTAATTGTTTTATTGAATTCATCTATTCTTAAATTCAAATCTTCCATTTTTTCTCTAAAATCTTGAAAGTTAATATCTTCTTTATGTTTATAAAATTGTTTATAAAATAAAGTATTAAATTGTTTCTGGTGATTAGGTAATTTTTCTTTGATAGAAGAGAACAAACTTGTTATACTAGAATAATATATCTTTGCTGCATCATGGTAATTTTCTTGACCTGATAAAAGTATATTTCTAAATTCAACATCTTTAATTTCTTTTTTTACTTTTGATGCCCACTCATTTAAACTGTCAATTTTTGTCCAATTTGTATCCATTCCATTAAAAAGCTTTCCTAAAATATTAGAATACGAATCATTGCAATCAAATTGTTTTTTTCTACTTAAATATTCAATAATTAAATTTAAATTATTAATCCATTCATTAATATTCTCTACCTTTTGCTCTATTAAGAATGACTTGTAGTTGATTTTCGCATTTTTAAAAGCTGATGAGAAGATTTTAAAAATGGAGCCTTTTTTATCTAATAGCACATCTCTTATCTCATTAAAATATTTCTCATCTTTTTCTAGTAATGAAGAAAGAGTAAAAATTAATTCTAATTTACTTTCAATCTCTTTAATGGTCGTAAATTCTTTTTTAGCTTCATCAATTGTTGAGTTAAAAGTATTTGAAGAATATTCAGAATGACAGCCAATGTAGTCATTAGTCTTTATTACATTGAAAAGAGTTAAGCTCTTACAAATATTTTCTATATGAAAATAGCTATATACTGTTGCCATACCTAATGCATTTGAAAATCCAATTAATTCTTTTTCTAATTTATAAATATCATTCGAAATAGAATCATTTACATCATAGATACTATCTATTTGATTTAAAGATACATCTAAATATAAAAAACTTTCAACTGAGTGTAAATTTTCTACTGTTTGATCAATATTTACACTTGATAAATTACCAGAAGAAATAAAGTTTGATAATTGTTCTTTTGAACTTTTATAGTTTTCTTTTATTCTCAAATAACCTTTGTCAATAGAACTAACATCTTCCGGTTTTAATCTCATTAGACAAGAATGGATATCCTCTGACATATCATGATAATTTACAATATTCTCTTCATTAAAAGAATTTATTATTCTTTTTTCTTTTATAATTTCAAAATTTGATCTTTTTTCTTCAATATTAATCATATAATTTTTTTGTTCATCAGTTAAAAAGTTATAATTAATAATTACTTCTTCATTTAGAGCAAAAGTATTTTCTCTATTTTTAATTAAATCTACTTTTGTTTTGTTTTTTGTATACTCATAAAGATACTCTTTAACACTTTTTGAGAAATCTAAATATCCAACAATATTTTTTTCATTTTCCTTTAATATATTTATCTTTTTTCTAGTGATAATAAGATTCTCACTATTCTTTGACAAATTAGCTATATGCTCTTTTTGAATTTCTGTTAAACTTTGATAATCAACAATAAAATGTTTATTTTCATCTAATATTTCAGTTTTCTTTTTTAAGTTTTCTATTTTTAATTTATTTTCATTTATATTAATAAGGTACTCTTTTTCACTAGAATTAATATCCTCATATTTATAAATACTTTTACTATTACTTATTAATGATTTCTCATAATCTGAAGTAGTTGAAATATAGTCTTCAATTAGTTGAGTATCCTTGTTTGCAAGAAGTAATAAGTCATCAATTACTGTAGTATTTGACAATTGACTTAATATTAAAGAAATAAACCTTGCTTCATTTATCTCATTAAAATCAATTAAATATTCATCATCAATATCTTTTATTAGATTTTGTATTGATTCATCAAGTTTAAAATATATTTCAGTAAGTTCTCTAAGATGATTAATAAATTCTTCAATTTCAATGAATGTTAAACTATTAGGAGTAAAACCATTCCAATAAAATTTATTAAAATTATAATTTTTTACATAAGATTGAAATTTTTTTAAACTATCAATTATTTCATTTACTTCTAATTGACTGTATTTTTTTGGTTGAGGAACAATGAAGTTAACGTATTTTTTAACTCTTTGATATTTTTCAGTAAGCCACAATAAATCAAATATTTTTTTATTTACTGCACCATGATCTCTATGGAGAACATCTAAATATTCTTTTAATTTTGTTTTTTTATATTCTAGTTCTTTTTTTACTGAGTCAATATCAGAAGATGTTTTATATTTTCCTTTTAATCTTTTGTTTAAACTATCCAGTATTTGAGTCTTCTGTGTTTTATGACTGTGAAGTTCTAAACAGAAATCTTCTAAATCAATATTTTTAAGTCTTTTGTGAACAACTTCAAGTGCTGCAAGTTTTTCTGAAACAAATAATACACTTTTACCATCAGCCATTAACGCGGCAATCATATTCGCAATAGTTTGGGATTTTCCAGTTCCCGGAGGTCCTTCAATAACAACATTTTTTCCTTCTAAAACATCAACAATAGCACTATGTTGAGAGGAATCTGCATCTAAAACAAGTGGTATTTTTTTAGCCACTTCATGTTGATCAACATCATATTCTGATGGAGCATAAGAACTATCTGCCATTTCTCCTTCAAGAAACAATCCTTTAAGTACATCATGTTTAGAAAGTGGTTTGTTTATCCAATTCGATTCTTCTAAATCTTTATACATTAATATTTTAGCAAATTGTAAAAAATCTAATGCAGCCTCTTGTCTAATTTTCCAATCTCTTTTATCTGAGCATATTTTTTTAACTTCACTCATATATTCATTAAAATTTAACTCTTCTGTTAATTCAGGAAGTTCAATTTGAAAATCATTTTTTAATTTTTCTGCCAATGACTTATTAGTATCAATTGCTTCTCCTGTATATTCCAGAACATATTCATAAGTATTTGTTTTTTTATTTAAAGACCCTCTTTTTAAGGAAACAGGAATATTAATTAGTGGTGATTTTATTTTAACTTCTGAGTGATCAGACTCTTTCCATTCTAATACACCAAGAATCATATAGAGCATATTTGCTCCTGTTTCTTGAATTATTTGTCTTGAGTTTAAATCAATTTTTTTTAGAATTTTTTCTAAGTCAGAAGGATAATGAAGTGTTTGCAAATAATCATCTGTATATTTATTATCAACAAGAGAATCTTCCGTATCTACTTCTGGAAGCTCTATCGAAATATCAAAACCTAATTTTTTTGCTTGTTCTTCAGCTGTAAACATTGCATCAACTCTATTAGATTTTAATTCTTCTGTAATTTTACTAATCTGATTTTCTGCTGCTTCCTTTTCTCCATCAAACAAAGTACTTTGTTTTACTTTTTCAAGTTTCTCTTTCTTTTTCTCTAGTTTTTTATTTTCTAGTTGTAATAACTCAGGTTCAGGAATAAATTTAAATTTAAAAGCTTTTTCTTTGAAAACTAGATAATCATATATAAAATTAGGAGACTCATCAATAATCCTTAAATTTCTTGATTTGGCTGGTCTTTTAAAATTTATTAGTTTATTTCTTTTTGTTAAATCTAATAGTTTTTTTCTAGTTTGTTCTAATTTTAAATAAAATTCTGGCATGTAAATTCCTGTAATATTTGCTTAAGCGATTAAAAATAATATTATTTTTAATGAGTATATCATTTCTTTTATTATAACGTTTACACTATCTTTAGTCATACAGTATAAGTTAAAAAATTTTAATTATATATACTTATTTTGTCCATTTTTTATACTTATTAATTTGCTTTTCTCTTCCTCAATCTCTTACTTTTTGATCAGTTTTTACTAACGAAAAGCTTTTCCCAAAAAGACTTGAGATTTGGAACATGTTCAATAAGTACAGGTTGTTTCACTTTTTATTTTAACTCAGAATCTTTTAATTCTGAGTATGAATAGATAATATGGCCATTGATATTTATTTAAGATTGTAGTATAACTGTATAGAAAAGAAAAATTAGGAGATTTAAATGAAAAAATTATTATTTATATTTTTAATTTCATTAACATTAGTGTATTCAAATGAAGATTCTAAGAATTGGACGTATAAAGACTGGTCGGTTAATGATTTATCAGAACAAGGATTTTTAAAAGCTACTACTCATGGTACTACTGTCAGGGGACATGAATTTGGAATTATCAAACCAAAAAATAAATGTGATACTGATATATTGTGGTTAAGTTTTTCAACTTATGAAAAAAATATTGAAGATTTAAAAGCTAAAACCCTAACTTTTGAAGTATTGGTTAATAATGAAAAATTTAAATTAGATTTAAACGTAGTAAATATTTTTAAAATGACTCCTAATATGAGTATTGCTTTATTTACTAACTATCAAATGAATGAAAATTTTATAAAACTTTTAAAGAAAGGTAATAATATTAAGTTTAATATCATCAAACCTAATAATTTAGTAGAAAAATTTGATATTCAAACTGAAACATTTAGTTTAAATGGATTCATAGCAAACTATACAAAAATGGTAGAGTCTTGTAAAGATATAAATCAGCTTTTAATACCAGCATCTAAGATAAAACTTAAACCAAAAATCGTTAAAAAATATGAAATTCAAAACCTAATTACTGATCACTCTCAATGCAATAATTCTAATATAAATCAATATGTTAAAAATAAATCAAGATATGGCGATGAATTTACAATAAGTAATAATTACTTGTTTTTTAGTTACGGAAATGATGGACAAGATGAACATGAAGACATAAATGTTATTAATATTTGCGATCCTTTAAATCCAAAATTAGTTACTAAAATTAGTGATACTGCTTCTCAAATGTTTAGTATATACACAGATAATTCATATTTATATGTTGATTCATATTCATATCATTCTAAACAAGATAAAAATGAAAATACTTTTAAAATAATTGATTTATCTAATTACACGTTAATTTCTAAAATTGAGCAAAGTGCGATTATAAACCCATTTGTGGTTGATGGAAGTAAATTATTTCTTACTCAAAATTCAAAAGTAAAAGTTTATGATTTAAAAAATAAAATAAATCCAATTTTATTGAAAGAATTTGAAGTTTCACCAGAACAAGATTCTGCAAATGGTATTGATATTGATGATAAATATATTTATATTACAGGTTATTCAAATTTATTGATTTATGATAAAAAAACATTTGAATTACTCATCGATAGAAAATTTGATTTTAGAACTTCTTCTATTGTAGTAAATAATGAAAAAGCAATATTGGGATTGTGGAGTAATGAGAAGGGACAATTCATATACTTATTAGACTTACATGATTTAGAAAATATAGTTATTGAAAGAAAAGCAAAAGTTAAATCGGAATATTTGCGAAGACTAAATCCAAAACAAATAGTGTATGGCAAATATAGTCCAAATGTAAATGTTTTAGATTCTACTGATATAAACTTATTGTATGAGAAAATTAAAAGTTTTGAAAACAAGAGATGAAAATAAATTGATGACTACTACTAAAACATATGTGTATTTACATAAACTAATATCATTAAATATAAATGATATTAAATATAAGAAAATGAAAATATAATTTTTCAATCAACAATAGTTTGGAGAAATATTGAATGGAGTTTTGAATGTTCAGAGAAAGATTTTAAAGGTCTTGAAGGAACTGGAAGGGCAACTGAAATTAGAACACAAAACTCTGTAAGTCTCTTTCTCAACCTCTTATATTTGGAACAGTTTTTACTAAAAAATAGCTTGTTCCAAAAAGAATTGAATTGTTGAACATTCTCCAAAAGGTACAAAATTACATTCTTGGGTAGATGAAGGAATTCAACCAAGTTAAATGAACGTTATAGCACATCACTAACTAATTAATTATACTTACTTTTTTTATATACGATATATGTACAAAAAAATTAAATAAATACCTTTTTCTAACTTTTGACTAAAAAAGAGTCTTTTGAATTGTATAATTAAATAAAAATCAAGGAATAAAATTAAATTTGGAACTCTTTCTAAATGAACCTTAGAGAAAGCTCTAAAACCTACAGGTTGTTGAACTCTTTTATTGCCGCTTGTAATTAAACCTTTGTATTGATAAAAGCCTATTTCTTCTTTCAACAAGATTTTTTAATTTTCTTAATAAAAACTGGGGTGGTGTTTCTTTCTTATTCTTTTTTGAGGACTTTTGTTTAATTCTATCAATTTTAGTGATAATATAGTCAATGTCTGTTCTATTTGTTTTTTCTATTTTTATTGATTTAACTTTCACTTTTATCTCTCAACAATTTTTTCACTAAATTCATCATACTTGTAATAAATAATCTTACCACTTACGATTAAACTAATAGCCTCTTCAATTACTTCTAAAGGAGCAATAAACCATTCTCTTGGTTTATATGATTTTCCTTTGCCATCATAAATTTCAATATCTAAACAACTATTTCCAAAAAACTTATGAATAAGTTGTTCTAACTTATGAGGATTTACATTATAAACTTCATAAGCTGAAACTGCTTTAACATCTGCCATTAAATATGTCGGATCTTCTTTTGCATTTTTAATTCTAGTTTCTACTGATGTTGTTGAGAATCCTATTTTATACAAGTTCTTTTTTGTAAGGATTCCATCTTCAGTACTTAATGATTTTAAAATATAGATATATCCATTTTGAGCATCTTCATTTGTAACATCAAAAAGATTCTCTTCTTTTTCAGATTCAAGTTTTGTAATCATGTTACCACTATCTTTTAATCTCTTACCAAGTGATCTTAAAAGCATGTTTGATCTTGTACCATTTTCAAATATTAAAGTTGTTCTTCTATTGATTTTACCACTATTACCTCTATATCCATCTTGTATATCTGCAATATAAAGTAATACTCCATCTAATACACAAAAAGTACCAATATCAAGTTGACTTTCAACTGATGGAACGATTTGTCTTCTATTTGTTCTTAACTCTTCTTGACAATCTATAAAAAGTTGTTCATATTTATCAAAGTCTTCAAACTTTTCTCTTTTTGCTACATAATCTGCATCAGCTCTTTTTTCTACTTTAGGAACATTTTTTAATGTATGAATATCTTCTTCATTTTCAGTATTTAATAATCCAAATTCATCATTATTTAAAATATCATCCAAAGAGTTTATTTCAGCCATTTATATATCTCCTAGTAAATTAAACCTATCATATTGTTTTAATGCCTCTATTTTAGTTGGATTTTCTTTAATACCTTTTAATCTAGAAAATAATCCTCTCTCTTTCATATCAGTTGTTTTTTGAGGTTCTTTATTATGTATTTCAAAAAAACTATTTATTTCTTCAAAAGAAGCTAATAATCTGTCATCAGGAGTAATAATTGGATTTTTAGCTTTAATTTCTAAAATACCTAATGGGTCATTTTCAAATATATTGTTTAATATAGTCTCTTTATCCATTATTTGTTATCCTTCTTTCTTTTCTCTTCTTTTAAGTAGATAATACATTCAGCCATTCTTTTTTCTTTTCCATCAGAAGAATTTATATCAGGTTGTCTACCATGAGTTTTTATAAACTCTTGAATCTTAGGCCAAAGAATACTAGCTTCTTCAAAGTCCATTTTTATTCTTGTAGCTTCAATTGATTCTTGAATAAGTTTTAAGACACCTGTTGTAACTTGTTTTGAGAGTATCTCAAAAGCTTGTTGAAATGGATTTATACTATTGATTAAATCAATATTTAATTCATCTAGGTTTATAAACTTATCAGCCATTCTAATAAACTTCTTATCGCCTTCAGTCTTAATCTCTGCATTTCTTACAACACTATCTACAACTACATATTGTCTAAGTTCTTCAATTTCTTCATCATTTAAATCAGGATATTTTACTTTGATGATTTTAGGTATTAGAACTTCATTGATAACTTCAGGTTCAATATTCCCTGGCATTGCTTTTAACATTTGAGGGTCTTGTAATATAGAAGCTTTTAAATCATTTAAATCACTTTCAATAATATCTTCAACTTTTTTACTAGTTGGTTTCTTAAACCCTTTTATTTTTAGTTCACCTTTTTTGGGTGGTTCTCTATCATTATCAAATCTTGGTTTAAATGTAAAACTAGGTGCTAAAACTTGCTCCATAAGAAGTGATGATGTAATAGCTTTTAACATATTATTTACAGATAGTTTTACTTCATCATTATGTGCATCTGGTTGAGCTATTAGGTTTGTAAATTGAGAAGTAGTTTTATTTTCACTATCTCTTGTAGCACGACCAATAATTTGTATAATTTCTGTAAGTGAGCTTCTATATCCAACAGTAAGTGCATGTTCACAATAAGGCCAATCAAATCCCTCTTTTGCCATACCAAGTGCTATGATTAAATCCATATCATCTACACTTTTAATATTTCTTAGATATGTAATGATTTTATCTCTTTCTTTTTGGTCATCATTTACTAAATCAGCAACTTTTAAAAGTTTACCATCTTTATGTCTTTTTACAATAAAAATTCCATCAGTTGTTATAGATTCAATAGTACCAATAATATCAATGATAGTATCCACTTCTCTATGTTTATCTTTTGTAGATTCACCTGAGTTTACATTTGGTATATGGAGAATAGTTTTTTTATCAGTATCTAGTATTTCATCTAATGCACTTGTATATCTTCCTTGATAAAAGTGATAACCAATACCTAGTGATTTTAAATACTCATATCCATTTAACTGTTCATAATAGTTATAGGTAACTTTTGTAAATTTTGCTTCATCTTCAGGTAGTAGTACAGGAACACTATCACCTCTAAAATAAGAACCAGTCATAGCTACTATATGGCAAGATGATTTTTCTATAAGGTTTCTAAGAACTTCACCAAGTTTATTTTCACCATCAGCAGATACATGATGAAACTCATCAATAGCTATTAGGGTATTATTAAATTTTGATTCATTTAATTGGTCAAATGCAAATCTTAATGTTGCATGAGTACATATTAAAATATTGTCATCACTATCTAAAAACTGTTTGAATGTTTCAACTTTACTTTTACTATCAGATGTAGTACAAAGATTGTATTTAGCATTTGGTTCCCAATTTGCATAAAAACCATGTGATTTTAAATCAGTATTTCCAAATGAACCACCAATTGACCTTTCAGGAACAGCAACGATAACTTTTTTAATACCTTGTTTTATAAGTTTATCAAGTGCTATAAACATCAATGCTCTAGATTTACCAGAAGCTGGTGGTGCTTTAAGTAGTAAATACTTAGCATCTCTTTGAGAATAAGCTTTTTCTTGCATGTCTCTCATACCAAATTCATTTGTTGATTTACTTGCACCTGTTTGTTCATAATTTACTTCTACTAAATTCGGCATTATTTATTTTCCTTTTCGATGTTTTTCTAAATCTAAAGACTCAAATGCATTATCAAATGTATCTGATAAAAATTTATTGCTAGATTTTTTATTCATTGAACTAATTGTTTGTATAACATCACCTCTATGATTTCTATCTTTAGATAAATGTTCTTGTAATATTTCTAAAACTTCATCTGGTGTATTTGCCATTAATGATTCATATGCACCGACAGACATCACAATAATATTTTCTAAATATTGAACTGAAATTTCATCTGTAATATTCCCATTTTTATCTTTTTTGTAATAGATAGAATATTTTTGTTTTAAATAATCATTTAACATAGAGTTAAAAATTAAGTCTCCAAATATTACAACTAGACCAATTTTATTTTGATTACATACATAATTCAATGTAGTTTCTACTTGTGCAAATGCTTTTACAAAGTGTCTTTCTAAAAGTTCATCTAATTCACTAATATCATCCTTAAATGCAGTATCTCTTTTAAAAATAAATTTTTTGACTTCCACTGCAATTGAGGTATTTTTATGATTGATTATAAATTCAGAATTTAATGTATTTTTAGGAACAATATTTTTTGCAGCTGTTACTTTTTCAAAAGTTTTTATTGTTATATTTTCAATATAGTTTTCAAATTTATATCCCAGTTGTCCATGATATTTTACACCTTTTCCAATTCTACTAAAGTATTCTAAAAGATGTATATTCAAATTTGATGTCATAGTATAAACAAGATTATCTATACTTGGAACAATATATCTATTATCGTTAAACTTAATAATAGGGTATCTTTCCAGTAATCTAAAACTATAAAGTTGTCTTTTATCAAAGCCTTGTTCTTTCAGTTTCAATCTATATTCTTTTATAGTTATTGAAAAGTAGTCAAGAAATTTTTGTACAGTATCACTTTTTAAACCATCAATTTCATGATGAGTTATATCATGACTTGTAAATATAAAAAAGTTTTTATCTGCATATTGACCTTTAAGTGCAAGTAAAATAATTAAAAAATCTTTTACTTTTAGTCCACTAAACTCTTTGATTTCAGTTTCATATTGACTGTACAAAACTAACATCCTAGCAATTATGTTTTTTTCAGGGTATATAAATTTGATTTGTTCATATATCATTAAAGACAAAGCTATTACTCCATACTCTTTAAGTAGGCTTGATTTATCCATTTCTGTATTAATATATAAGTTTATAAAATCATTAAACTCTTGATGTGTTGGAACTTTTCCATCTAACTTATCATTTTGTGAAACTCGTAAAGCTATATCAGACATAATAATTAAAAATTCAGATTTTGCATACATGTTTTCTCGTACATTTAAATCATCCATATCTCTATTCCGTGTTCTTTCAACACTTTTAAATAGCCATTGTATAGGATGATATTTATTAATTAAATACTTGAAATTTTTGTCCACTATTTAGCTTCACCCTTTATCATCTCTTCATAAAGTTTAAAAAGATATTCAAGTCTTTCTTCATCGTTTTCAAATGGTTTATTTCTATAGCATTTTTCAATTGCTAAATCTAATTGATGATGAGCTTCTTTTAGTCCTTGTGGCATTTTATTTGGGTCATACATTTGAGCTAATGTTTTTTCTGAGTGTTGTTCTCTTTCATCCAAAATATTAAATACTAATTCTGTTATCTCTTCTTTTTGTTTTTCTGAAATATTAGGGAAAGGGAAAGTGTTGTAACATAAACTTGAAGAATATCTAATCCTACTTTCCAATCTACCTGCAACAACTCTAATCCATTGCATATGAATTCTAGATGTTATTAACCCAAAAATCCATGGTTCACTATCATATATTATTTGAGCAGAGTTTGGTACAACTTCATCTTTTTTTATAAATCCACAAGGTATATATTCTCTACTTTCTGACGAGACAACAGGTATAATTATTGATGATTTAGTAGTTCGATTGAATTCTCTAAATTGATGTGACCTGTTTGCTAATTTTTGTTGCCCTTTATCACTACTTTTTTCACGTTCCAATTTTACTTTTTCTATTCGACTTTTAATCCTATCAATTTTTAAAGCATCATTTAATTCTGAATCATCTATCCACAAGCAATATCGATGTTCACTACTTATAAGTTCATTGGAACCAATTAACTTTTGTATGAATTTTGTACTATTAGTATCTTCATTAACCAAATCATTTTTTTCATTTTCTGTCAATATTAAAGCGGCACAACATCCAGTATAATTGCCCCTTTGCATACTTGGTAATTTTGAAATTGGTTTAGTACGACTATTAATATATAAAATTGGTGCAGCTGCTAAATATGTATTTATTTCTTTTACTTGATGTTTAATATTATCTACAAATAAATATTTAGTTTCGTTTGAATTATTCGATATACCAAGAATAATAACGGTCACACCAGCATTTGATTTTGCATTGTTTGTCCACTTAAATGATTGGTATGCAAAATTAATCTCTTTATCTAATCCTAAAATAAGTGGCCATAATATTGGAACTTGTTCTCCTTGGCATAAGGAATTTGTAGAAACAAATGCAAATTTAGATTTTATGTTAGATATAAATTGTTTGGCTAGATAAAACCAAGCTGCAATATAGTCAAGTTTTCTTCTTTTTTTAAAATCTTTAAAAACATAATCTATATCAGATTTTTGTTCTTTATCTTGATTTCTTGTACCTATATAAGGAGGATTCCCTAGTATATAAATTTCATTACCATCATTTTTAGGACAGACCTCTTCCCAATCTAGTCTAGTTGCATTTCCATGAACTATATTACCACCATCTTGTAATGGTAAAGCAGGACTTGTTCTTCCAAATTCTTTAAAAAATTCTAAATTCATCTGATGTTCTGCAAGCCAAAGTGATAAAATTGCAACCTCATGTGCAAAATCATCTAACTCTATTCCATAAAATTGAGTTAGTTTTATCTCACTAAATGTAAAACTTTTTTGAGGAGATAAATTATCTATAGCAGATATTATTTGTATTTCAAGTCGTCTTAGCTCTTTATATGCAATAATCAAAAAGTTACCACTACCACAAGCTGGATCAAATATCTTTAGATTTGATATTCTAATTATCAGTTCTTGAAGTTTTTTCTTATTAGTTTTAATTTTTTCAAATTCATCATTTAGTTCATCTAAAAATAGTGGTTTCATAACCTTCATGATATTTGGTACTGATGTATAGTGCATACCCATATCACCACGATGTTCAGGAGTTACTACTGCTTGAATCATAGAACCGAATATATCAGGATTAATCTCTGACCAGTCAAGTCCACCTATCTCTATTAAAATAGCTCTTGATTTAGTAGTAAATTTTGGCAGAGGATGCTTATCTCTAAACAATCCTCCATTTACATAAGGGAATGATTTTAGATATTCAGGAAGAGAACTATCTCTGTTTTTATCATCTGTATTAAATACATCAAACAATCTATCTAAGTAAGTATCTACATCATTACCATCTAATTGTGTATGGTTTGATATAGAATTTGTAAATACATTATCTTCAAATATATTGGAATCTTCTGCAAAGTAACAAAATAAAAGTCTAGTTAAAAATACATTTAATGCATGTACTTCTTCATGAGTAGAGGTAGGATTGGTTTTTAATATCTCATCATATAGTTTTGCTAATTTATTTGAAGCTTTTACATCTGCTGGATTTTCATCTACATGAGTAGTCTTTTCCATACCAGCAAGTGGTAAAAAGAAATCATAATATTTAATCAAATCTTTAATTTTTATATCTAATGTATCATTTGTTTTTGTATCATAAGCTAAAAATGTTTCATAGTCAGTAACTATTATAAATCTAGGTTTTTGTTTTTGGTTGACAATATCATTTTTAAGTGTATCTATTGTTGCAAGAAGTTTATCTGTTGTCTCTTTGAATAATACTTTTTTTCTGTGAAGTACTTCACCTTTTGATTCAAGTTGATTAAGTTCACCTTTTTGGAGTCTTGAGATTGTAGCTTTTGGTTCTCCAAATGCTAGAAGAAACTCAAAAATAAAGTTATCTTGTGAAAAGTTTTTTAGTAGTTGTATAATATTATTTTCTATTTTTGTTATTGTCATACTATCTCCATATTGAATTATTATTGTACAACTTTATTACTTACAAAATAATATTTTCATATATTATCTTTCAAATACATTTTTAGTATTGATTTTGTTATAAAAGCTTCTGATGTAAATAACTAGTGAATAGTTATATATTGTGCAGGCTTAAAGTTTTAGTGAAGTTAACGATTCTACAACCTCTTACTTTTGGAACAGGAAACATTCATATTGGTTTTCCATATTCCACAAAGTGTTCAAAAAGTATAAACTGCAAAGTTCCATAAACCTAAAGGAATTATTGAAACAAAAAAAAGGAAGCTTTCAAATATGTATTAAAGTACTCTACATAAAGTTTGCATCTTATTTTAAGCAATAAATCCATGCTCACAAAGCCTTTTCCACGTATGGCACCCTCCCGGTCTCTATGAAAATAAGCTTGCGTTTTTTCATAGAGACCGGGAGACGTGTCTCCCCGAAATTTTTTTATAGAAAGCCCATCCTATAGGGTATAGGAATTCTCTATAAAAATACGATATTAAGAAAAGAAGCTTAAAAGCTTCGGTAATATCGCCCTTTTAAAGTCTTACGCACGTAAAGCTTTAAATACGACTTTTTTATGCCTTTTTAAAGAAATTTCGAAATTCTTTTATAAAACTCGTTTTTTTTCAAATAGATTCTTATAACAAAGTATAGAGATAAGAAATCTCTTAAATTTTCAAAGGTATGAATATGAATATTAACAAATATAAAAAACTATTAAAAGCTTTACAGAATTGAAGCTTTTCCAACAATTAAAAAAGAAACATACCTTAAATACAATCAATTATTAAATTCTAATCAGATTATACGGTGCTGTTATTAACGCAGTCTTCTTACTATTAAAACTTACAAGTTTTATGTAGTCATTATTTTTTTTCGTAATTTCTTTTTCTAAAAAGTAAATTACATTGCTAAACCATCTCTACTGCTTTAATTGTCTTACAAAAACATTTCACTTCTTTAATAACTATCTTATTAAAACAGTAATACTTCCTTTCTAGGATATGAAGAATATATTAATTTAAAATTGAATTATTCTATAAAAAAGAATTAGTAAAAAGATTTTTCTTAAATTTTCTTATATCATTCTGAAAATCCAATAAAGGAGGTAAAAAAAATTAGTAAAAATTAAAAAAATTAAACAGGAGGAAACAAAATGAGTTTCAACAACACAAAAATCAAAAAATTAGCAAAGAATATTTCTTTGTCAGAAGAACAAACAGTTTCAATGCTTTTAAAACAAGCAAAGTATTTAAAAGTAGGTGGAAATCTACTTTTAAAGAGTTATATAGTTTTAGATGAATTAAAAACAGAAGCTAATGAAAAACAAGCCCAAGAGCTTAAAGAAAAGAGTAGATATAAAACAAAAAATCTAATCATCGCTAAATATATGGATAGGATTATTAATTTATATCAAGAAGGAAAAGGTGCTACAAATATTTCAAAATATTTAATGTTAAATCACAAGGTAACTATTTCACGAAGTGCAATAGATAACTTTATAAAAACTAATGAGGTAAAAAGAAATGGCTAATTTAAAAGGAGGCAGCTTCGAGAAACAATTAAAAGATATTCATCATAGGCTTTCAGCCTTTGGTGAAAAAAGACATGGAAGAACAGATAAACAAACTCATTCAAAAGCTTTATCAATAAAAAGAGCTGAAATGAGTAAAAGCTTTGCTAATTTCTGTACTAGTAAAGGCTTAGAAGGCAAACTAAATGAACATATGACTAATGAGACTATTAAAGAGTTTCTAGACCATAGAACGCAAGATTTATCTAAAAACACATGTGAAAACTATGTTAGTGCTTTTTCTTCTATGTTACAAGGCTTAGAAAATTCTAATGTTGATATGTTGGTTTCAAAAGATGTATTTGAAGAAAAGATGATTGAGATTAGAGAAATGCCTGATATTATTCCTATGGAAGGAAGAGCAATAAATGAAGCTGATAAATTAATAGATGATTTGTATGAAAAAAGCTATGAAACAGCAGTTATTGCTCAAACACAGTTAGAGTTAGGATTTAGAGTCTCTGAAGCCTTTGAAGTTGTTAAGAACATTGATAAGTATTATAATGATGGGAAGTTAATAGGAGTAATAGGAAAAGGAAAACATGAATATCCTCCAAAAGATATTTCTACTTCACTACTATCAAAAATTAAATTAGTCGATAATCTTCCAACTAAAAGAACTTATGCAAATCACTTAAAAGCTTATGATGTTACCACTCATGACTTTAGATATACCTATGTAAAAGATGAAGTTGAAAAAAGACTTGAACTAGGTCAAGAGTACAAACAGATTTTAAGTGATATCTCAAAAGAGATAAACCATTCAAGAGAAGAAATGACTAATTATTACTTGAAAAGAGCATGATAATAGTTATTAAAGGTCTGAATCTTTGTAATTAATCATTTAAAAAGATTTTTTGCAAAGATTAGAATAATATAAAAAAACAGAAAGGAAAATAAATAGGAAAGGAGGAATTTCCCATGAATCTAAATATACAAGCAGTAAACCAAATCCCGCAAATTATACAGATCTTAAAGGCATTGGATGAAAAAATAGAAAACAAAGTTGAAAAAAGATGGCTTAATGTAAGTGAGACAGCATATTATCTTGGTTACTCAAAAGACCATATACATAAGCTAAAAGCTAATCATTTTATAGAAAGTAAGCATTATTATAAGAAAGCAGGAAGAGTGTTGTTTGACAAGCTTGAATTAGATAAGTGGGTAACCACTTCACTATCTAAAAAAGATATAAAAGGTATAGCTGATAAATTATTAGAGGGCTTAATCTAATGAAACTTTTAGTAAAATACAATCTGTTAGAAGTGCTTTTATAGTATTTATGTGAAGGGATTTACATAATGTATAAAATGACACAACCCAAACTATTTTCAAGAGGTAAAAAACTTTGGGTTAGATTTAGTTTAGATAACGAAAATATAAGGAAACCTCTAAATTTAGATAGCACTAAAGAAAATAAAAAGCTAGCTAATTTACAAATAATTCCACAAATGCTTTTAAAAGTATATAGTGGAGAGTTCTTTGAAAATGAAAGTGTTAATATACCAACAGTTGATGAATATATGCAAAAGTCATTTGAACTGCATAGAGGTAGCCGTTCTGATTCTACAAGTTTAATGTATAAAAGAAATTACAATAAACATATTAAACCTGTATTTGGAAATGTAAAAATCACTATGATTACAAGTAATGATATTACACATTGGCAAAATAATATAAGAGAAAAAGAACATCTTGCTAAAAGTTCTATTCTTAGAGTTAGATCTTGTTTAAATGTAATGTTTGAAGATGCCTTTGATGATGATATTATTCAAGTCAATCCAATAAGAAGAGCAAAGAAGTTAAGAGAAACTGAGAATCCAAAAGTAAAAAGGGTAGGATTGAAACCATTTAATTTAATGGAAATAGAATCTATTTTAAATACTTTAGATGATTCTGATAAAAACCTCATTGCAACTTTATTTTATTCAGGAATAAGAGCTGGTGAATGTATTGGTTTAAAATGGGTGTCAAGTGCAAAGGTAAAATACACCAGTAGTGCAAAGTAAAAGTGCACCACTTTATTAATAAAAATGTATACAATAAACTCTAAATAAAATATTTGGAGTTAGTATGATTGATAAAGAGGAATTTACCGTGATACATACTTTACATAAAAGAGGATATAG
>MDTG01024224.1_pt1 | contig 37955 bp, 31 predicted proteins | sample 811421 | NCBI WGS metagenome assembly MDTG01 (sample SAMN05326645, study PRJNA326480) | marine metagenome | isolation source: seawater | place: Pacific Ocean: South East | collected 2011
AAATCTTTGTTACAATCTTTTTGAAAATAATAAAACTTATGATTAACATTACACTGAGATTTCTTAAATAAAAATTTATAACCTTTTTTATTACTTATTATCTTAACAAGTTGATTCTCAACTTTTTTTTGTTGATCTAATAATGAAAATAATTTCTTGATTTTTAATAATTCTTCATAGGTGAAATTTTTAATCCACTCACAAGATTGTACTTCAGAATTCTTTTGATTATACGCCTTAAAAATATATGAATCAACCTTTTTTTCAATAACCAAGAACTTTGAATTCTTAATATTAATTTCAAAAAAAAGATCAGTGTCAATATAATTAAGTCCTTTTGAAAAGGATAATGTAAATAAAAGTAAAATAGATAAAATTAATTTCATTTTTTGATTTACGGAATTCAAAGAAAACTGTTACATTGAATTAAGAAAATTTATCAACTTTCCAAAAGCAATAGACCTGTGACTAATATATCCCTTCTCTTTAATTGACATTTCAGCAAATGTCATTTCATGACCTTTTGGTTTAAAAATTGGATCATATCCAAATCCATTTTTACCAATTATATCTTTTGTTATATAACCATCACAACAACCCTCAAATAAAAATTCTTTGCCGTTAATAATTAAAGAAATTACAGTTCTAAATTTAGCTTTTCTATCTAATATACTATGCATGTTTTTTAACACTTTATTTATATTATTCTCAGCATTGCATTCATCACCAGCATATCTAGCAGATAATACACCTGGCTCATTATTAAGACTAGTAATTTCTAAACCAGTATCATCTGAAAAACAATCATAACCAAAATTTTCATAAATAAATCTAGATTTTAATAAAGCATTTCCCTCAAGAGTTTTTTCAGTTTCCTTAATTTCTTGAAAACAATTAATTTCATGTAAACTAAGCAGATCAATCCAATCAGGTAATAGAGAATTAATTTCCTTAAGTTTGTTAACATTATTTGTAGCAAAAACTAATTTCATATTTATATTTATTTATTATGATAAGGTTCATTATTTAGAATAGTAAATGACCTATATAATTGTTCCATAAAAAAAACTCTAACCATTTGATGAGAAAATGTCATTTTAGACATAGATATATTTTCATTTGATCTTGTATATAAGTCTCTAGAAAATCCATATGCTCCCCCAATTAAAAAAACAATTCTCTTTCTATTGGACAACATTAAAGAATTTACTTTTTTTGAGAACTCCATTGATGTAAAGCTTCTTCCCTTATCATCTAACAAAATTACATAATCAGATACTTTAATATTATCTAAAAGCAAATTTCCTTCAATTAATAAGAGTTCGTTAATTGAAATATTTCTAGTGTTTTTAATTTTAGATAACTGTATGAAATCAAATGATATATATTTATTAATTCTTGAATTATAATCTTCTAATTCTTCTAATAAATATCTTTTTTTTGTCTTTCCAATTGATATTAATACAATTTTCATTTTTGTATTTTTGAGCAATAATAACAATAACTTAATTTATGGAACACAATTTCAATAAATTTATTCAGAACGCATTATTAGAGGACTTAGGAGATGGTGACCATACATCTATAGCATGTGTTTCTAATGGAACAAAAAAAAAGGCGAAACTTATTATAAAAGATAAAGGAATTATAGCGGGAATAGAACTAGCTAAAATTATATTTAATTATATTAATCCAAAATTAGTTTTTAAATCTGTATTATCAGATGGTGATAATGTTAATAAGAATGATATCGCATTTGAAATAGAAGGAGATGCAATTTCTATCCTAAAATCAGAAAGATTAGTGTTAAATTGCATGCAAAGAATGAGCGCAATTTCTACTAAAACTAATTTTCTAAATTCACTAATTAAAAATACTCATTGTAAATTATTAGATACCAGGAAGACTACTCCAAATAATAGAAAAATTGAGAAATGGGCAGTAAGAATAGGAGGTGGTTATAATCACAGGTTTGGATTATATGACATGATTATGATAAAAGACAATCATATTGATTATGCTGGAGGAATAAGTAATGCAATAAATAAAACAAAAGAATATTTAAGTGAAAATAATAAAAATCTAAAGATTATTATTGAAGCTAGAAATATAAAAGAAGTAAATCAAATTATTGAAACAGGCGGAATTGATCGAATTCTTTTAGATAATTTCAGTATAGAAAATACATTAAAAGCCGTTAAACTAATTAATAAAAAATATCAAACTGAATCATCTGGGGGAATAAATGAAAAAACAATCCAAAAATATGCAAATTGTGGAGTGGACTTTATATCTTTAGGATTGATAACTAATTCAATTGATGTATTTGATTTAAGTTTGAAAGCTTCATAAAAAATAATTTATAAAATGAGAAAAATAATAATTATAGTAATTTCAATATCAATTTTTTCTAATATTTATAGTCAAAATAAATACAACCCTTTATCTAAACCAAACACATATAGAAATTCTGACAATCCTAATTATTGGAAAAACAAAATGCCACATAAAGCATATTGGCAACAAGATATTTATTATGATATCAGAGCTAAAATAGATGAGAAAACGGATATAATAACTGCATCACAAAAGTTAATTTATTGGAATAATTCACCTGACAGTTTGAATATAGTCTATTTTCATTTATACCAAAATGCATTCCAACCTGGATCATACTATGATGATTTGCAAAAACAAAATGGAAAAAATCCAAAATATGGAAAATATGAAATACAAGGATTAGGAACTGTTGTAGAAAACCTGAAAGTTAATGGAAAAAAAGTTAAAACTGAATTAGATAATACAATTCTAAAGGTGTTTCTTCCAAAGACTTTACATACAGGAGATAGTATAGAATTTACAATGGATTTTAAGACATATTTTGATGATGGAGAAGTTAGAAGAAGAATGAAAGTTTATGATGCGTGGGGATATAGACACTATAATGGTGTTCATTGGTATCCAAGAATTTGTGTGTATGATGCGAAATTCGGTTGGACAAAAGATCAACATTTAGGAAAGGAATTTTATGGAGATTTTGGAACATTCGATGTAGAATTAACATTCTCTTCTAATTATGTTGTAGATGGAACAGGTTTTTTAATAAATAGAAATGAAGTTTATCCAAAAGAACTTAGAGAAAAATTAGATGTGAAAAATTTTAAAGATAAAATTTGGAATAGTGCTCCTTCTGTAATTACTGAATATATTGAAGGAAAAACAAAAACCTTTAAATTCCATGCTGAGAATGTTCATGATTTTGGTTTCACTGCTGATCCTACATACAGAATTGGGGAATCATGGTGGGAAGATAAAGTAAGTTATTCATTAGTTCAAGAACCCCATTGTAGTAAATGGCAAAATGCTGCTGATTATTCTGCAAAATGTATTCAAATATTTTCAGAAGATTTTGGAAGATACACATATCATAAAATGATTGTAGCAGATGCTAGAGATGGTATGGAATATCCAATGATGACATTAGATCATGGATATGATCCAGAGTACAGAGGACTTCTAGCTCACGAAATAGGTCACAATTGGTTTTTTGGACAGGTTGGAAATAATGAAACATATAGAGCTTTGTTAGATGAAGGTTTTACACAATTCCTCACTGCCTGGGCTCTAATTAAAATAGATGGTGAAAACCTAGTTACAGAAGAAAGTAAATCTAGTTATATAAAAAAATTCGAAAAACCAATTAAAGCTATAGACAGAAGAGTATATTATGCTTATATTAATGATGCAACTAAAAAAAATGATCCAGTAATCTCAACTCATTCAGATTGTTTTAACGGAGCTTTAAGGCATGGTGGAGGATATAGGCATGTATATTATAAAACTGCAGCAATGTTATATAATCTTCAATATGTTTTAGGAGATGATTTATTTTTAGAAGCTATGAAAAATTACTTTAATACTTGGAAAATTGCTCATCCATACAATGAAGATTTTAGAAATTCAATTATTCAATTTACAAAAGTTGATCTAAATTGGTTTTTTGACCAATGGTTAGACACTGACAAACGAATAGATTATAGTGTTAAACATAAAAAAAACAAGATAACTTTTAATAGAAAAGGGAGAATGCAAATGCCGATTGATTTTATAGTAATCTCAAATAATCTAGATACTTTTGAATATCATATCCCAAATCAGTGGTTCATAAAAAAAACAAATGCTATAGTATTAGAAAAATGGCATGCATGGGATCTATTACAACCTAAGTATGAAGTGGAACTAGATATTCCTTCAGGAATCAAAGAAGTAATTATTGACCCAACTAATAGATTGGCTGACTCATATATGATTGATAATTCATCCAAAAAAATATTACGTTAAAATTCGATAGTAAATTAAGAAAATATTCTGATTGGAAAAACTATGAATTCACATATAATCCTAATATCTGGTGGAACTCAATAGACGGATTAAAAATAGGAGGAGATGTAAAAGGTGGATACTTAAAACATCATCATTTGCTTGATGGTTCATTATGGTTCAATAGTAAAATCTTTCAAGAAAATATTTATGAAAATCAAATAAATCTTGATGATTTTTCATACAAATTAAAATATAGAACAAATATAGACAATTACGAAAAAAATAATAGAATAGAAATTAATAGCGACTATATAGCGGGATTACATTCAAATAACATCTCACTATCTAAAATTAATAATAAAAAAAGTAGTATAAAATTATCATTAATATCCCTATACAGAAAACAGAATTCTTCTAACAATTATTATTTCATTCAAGGTGATTGGAATAAAGGGAAATTTAATAATCGAATAGATTTACAATTAAATCATAATTATAAATATAAGAATACTAATGGAAAAATTATTCTTGATTTGAAATCTAGTACTCTTCTCAGTGATTATGAATATAGTAAAGCTTCAATAACTTGTATTAATTATATTAAAATTAATAAAGTTAAAATAAATTCAAGAGCATTCGCACAGTATGGAAGAGGTCAAAATTGGGCTCCAGAAAGCAGACTAGGAATATCTAGTGCGAATTCTGAAGAATTATCTCACAATAAGTTCACAAGATCACAGGGATTATTCGATAATAGAAATACTTCATTTAATAATGAATTAGGAAACTTCCATATAGGTGGAGGACTAAACCTTAGAGGATATAGTGGATATTTGTGTCCAGAATATGATGAAGACGGTAATCTTATAAGAAATACAAATTATGGTACATCTGGAGCATCATTTTCTACAGAAATAGACCTTTCTTCATTACTTCCATTCAAAATTATAAACAAAGGTTTCTCAACATATATTTTTGGAGATATTGGGATGATAAATATTGAAAATATACACAGAAACAATTTTAAGAGAGCTATGGGTGATCTAAGAGCAGATGCAGGAATTGGATTAACTTATACTCATCGTAATTGGGGGCCACTTGAAACAATAAAACCATTAATTTTCAGAATAGATTTTCCATTATTTTTGAATAGACCTCCATATAATGAAGAGTATATACAATATAGATGGATAATAGGTTTAGGTAAAACTTTTTAAATGACAAAAATAATTGTTACAGGAGGAGCAGGATATATTGGGTCACATACCGCTGTAAAATTATATCAAGCTGGTTTTGAACCAATAATTATTGACAATTTAAGTAATTCATCAAAAAATAATTTAGAGGGAATAAACAAAATAATTGGTAGTAAATTAAAGTTTTACAATGCAGATTGCACAAAGATAAATGAGATTTCAAATATCCTAAATATAGAAAAAAAAATTGTTGGAATTATACATTTCGCTGCATTCAAATCTGTAGAAGAGTCGGTATTTGATCCAAAAAAATACTATGATAATAATATAGGATCTTTAGAAGTCATTATTAGATGCATGAAAAAAAATAAGATTCCAAATATAATTTTCTCATCCTCATGTACAGTTTACGGAACACCCGACCATCTTCCAATTAATGAAAAATCAAAATTTAACACTCCAACTTCTCCATATGCAGAAACAAAACAAATTTGTGAAAATATAATAAATAAAAATTCTTTTAATAGCATTACTCTTAGATATTTTAATCCAATTGGATGTCATGAATCATATTTAATAGGTGATTGTTCAAAAGACAAACCGACAAATCTTGTTCCTATAATTAATGAGGTTGCAATAGGTAAAAGGACAGAAGTAATTATTTTTGGAAATGACTATGAAACAATAGATGGCACTTGTGTTAGAGATTATATTAACGTAACAGATTTAGCTGATTCTCATGTGAAAGCTCTGAATTTTCTCATAAAAAACCAAGGAAAACATTCATTCAATATTGGTACTGGTAAAGGAACAAGTGTTTTAGAATTAATTAGATGCTTTGAAGAAATAAATAACATTAAAATAAATATAACTATTGGGCCAAGACGAAAGGGTGATATTGGAAAAATATGGGCTGACTGCTCTAAATCACAGAAAGAATTATCTTGGATTCCTACAAAAAACATTGAACAAAGTTTGAAGTCTGCTTGGATGTGGGAAAAAATGAAGAACATTTGAATCTATAAATATCCAAATTCTATTAAATTATTTCTGCAATTTCTATTTATCTTTTTTAAATCACTCTCTGAAAGTTCCATCTTCCAACTTCCTACTGATTTAGAATTAATTTTATTGTTTAAATTTGCATGATGATTTTTAGTTCCCACACCCATATCTGAAGCACTTAACTTTTTATTAATTAAATTTTTTTCTACAGGTAATTCTATATAATGTAATATATCATTAATAACCAAATTAGTATTACTAACCAAATCTTCATACTTAATAATTAGTGGATTGGTATATTTCTGCAAATATCTTAACTTTCTTATACTATCATTCCATTTCCATATTGCAAAATCAATATTCTTAGCTTTATGATCTTTTAATTTCTTATAAGAAACTATTACATCCCTAACATCCCTTATCAAAAAAATATACTTAGAATTAACAAACTCTGGATAAATAAATTTTATAAAATGAATATTTAATGGTGTTTTATCTCCCCACTTTTTTATTTTTTTTCCTTTTTGCATAGAATAATTAATATATATATTACTATATATATCATTTATACATTTATTATTGACTTCTATATTATTAAAAGAAAAATCCCAATTAAGAGTTTTCTTATTATTAGAAAACATATTTATAATATAATTATTTATAAAATCATTTCTTTTATAAAAAAAAACATATCTTTTCATAATCGCATAAGGTAATACAAATTGCTCAGGTGGAATAAATATATCCTTGTGCGCATTTAATATTGTTGATAGTAATGTAGATCCATTTCTACCAGAACCGATGATAAAAAAACTTTCTTTATTGTTTGACTTTTTAAATGTGAATAGTCTAATAAAATTAATAAGGACTAATATGATTTTATATTTTATTACTTTAAATTTACTCATTACAATGGATAATTATATTTTTTTAGATCTAAATTATATTTAGCAGATAATTCTCTGTTCGAATAATTATATTTCTTATTAATATAATTTCTTTTATTTTTTCCTAAAAATTTTATTAAATTAATTTTACCTACAGATAAGAATGAAGATATTATTTTAGAATATTCGTAAAAAAATGGGAGATTAAATAAATAATATTTATATAGTACATCTTTTCTTGTAAATAAATTAAAAAAACGAGTTAAATATAATGATGAAAATGACAAAGACTTATTAGATTTATCAAAATTTAGTTTATCAATATCAATATCAAAATTATGATCTCTAATAAATTTATTTAAAAAATTATCTCTGTCATAAATAAAGTCTTCATATAAATATACATATACATTCTTATCTCCAATTAAATCTACATAAAAATCTATCAAATTCAAAAAATTAAAGTGATCAAATGAAAATAATGGTGTCCTATTAGAATTTAAAAATTCTTTGTGAAATAAATATCTATTTAATGAATAAGTACCTCCCTTTTTTACATATTGCAAATATGAAGAAGCGATTATATCATATTGATTTCTAATAAAGATTATCACCTTAGGATTATCAAATTTAGAAATATTTCTAGCTATTTCTTTATTTAAAAAACCAGCATGACCCCCAGTATGTATATTACCTGATAATTCTTCATCACAAAAAATATTAGATTTCTGAGAATCAAAATCTATCACTATGTCATTATAAAAATAATCTCTGATATTAGATCTTTTAATAATGTTAAAGTTTTTCAAATTCTTATAAAAAACATTCTGATACCATGTTGTAGCTGTTTTATGAAATCCAATATGAAAGATATTTTTCATAGGGAATTTAATGTTTCTATTAAATTATCTCTTCTATTATTAATAGAGAAATTATTAATAATTCTATTTCTTGCTTTTATAGATAAATTATCTAAATTTTTATCATAATTAGATTTAATCAGATTTATTAATTCTAAATGATCTCTATGTTGAACTATAAATCCAGTATCATCAACTATGCTAGGTAAAAAATTTACATTAGAAACAATAGGTATACAATAACATAACATAGCTTCACAAATGGCAACTCCAAATCCTTCAAAATTTGATAATTGCAAATAAAATTGTGTGTTTTTATATATCTCTTTTAGTTCCAATGGTGATAATTTTCCAAGAAAGTAAACATTACTGGGAGCATTATCAATCGTATTTGTTCCAGCAAAATAAAATTTACAATCATGTAATTCTCTTGCTGCTCGTATTATAATTTCTGCTCCTTTTCTCTGAATCTGATTATCCGTCATTACAGTAACAAATGTTTTTATTTCTTTATTAACTTTAGTAACATTCCAATCATCAATAATTAAACCATTGTGAATTACTTTATATGGAGTCTCAATTTTATTGAGATGATATGAGTAACCAAATTTTAATACTTTTTCACAATAATAAGTATTCTCAGTGTAGACTAATGATTCGCTTACTGGTAATATTATATCAGCAAATTTATAAGAAACTTTTGTAAACCATTTCATTAATGGTTTTCGCAAATTACCATAATTAATCTCTGAAAAATCAACACAATCAGTTCCATGAACGACAATAGCAACTTTTTTATTAAATAATTTTCCTAATATTGAAGGAATAAATGACCAATAACCACCAAAAGAAATTAAAATATATTTGGAGTTAGATATTTTAGTTAAAACATATATAAACTGAATTACTAGATTAATTGGCAACAAAAATTTATTTGACCAATTTTGATTAATGTGATATATATTGAAATGATTAGACAAAAGAAAAAATTCCGTCTTAATAAAAGTAAATAATTTAGGATAAATAAATATTATATTTTCTTTTTTCATTTTTGCAAATTTATCTAAAATAAAGTAATTATTATTGTAAATTAGTTATTATAAAATATGGGACTAATTAATAAAATACTTCCAATACAATTAAAACCATTTTCCAGGAAAATTGGATTTGAAATTAGAATATTTATCTACAAAATAAAAAAAAATTTCAAAAAAAAATCTAAATCACCTATTTTTATACTTGGAAATCAAAAATCTGGAACATCAGTTATTGCATCATTATTGGGTGAAATGACACAAGAAAAAATATCAGTAGATTTACTATATAGTGGATATAAATATAATTTATTAAGAGACTGGAAATCTAAAAAGATTGATACAAAAAAATTTATTTCAAAAAATCTTGTTGAATTTTCTGCCAAAATAATTAAAGAACCTCATTTGTCAGTTTTTTTTGATGAATTATTAATTGAATATCCAAAATCAAATTTCATTATGGTAATAAGAAATCCATTTGATAATATTAGAAGTATTTTAGACAGACTTAAAATAGAAGGTAATATTAATAAACTGAATGAAAATCAAAAATCTAATTTTTTTCATTCATGGAACTTGCTATTAAATAATGAATGGATTGGGGGTGATAAGTCACAATATATAGAAGTTCTAGCTGAAAGATGGAATATTATTACAAATACTTTTTTACAAAATAATGATAAAATTATTTTAATAAAATATGAAGATTTTATTAAAAATAAAATAAATGAAATAGAAAATCTATCAATAAAACTTAATTTAGAAAATAAAAATAGTATTGAACATTTATTAAAAAAACAATACCAACCAAAAGGTAAAAACAAAAATGTAGATTTAATCAATTTTTATGGAAAAGAAAATTATGAAAAAATTAAAAATATTTGCAATAAAAATATGATTAAATTAGGTTATCATATTTAATTTCTTCTTTACAATATTTTCTATATCAATTGATAGTTTAAATACAAAAACAAGAGAGAAATACAATAAGAATATTGTAAAACTTTTAAGGAAAATTCTTAAAAATAAATTTTCAGGGAAACAAATAAAATTAATCAAGAAATATATGACTATTAACAATATTAATGTAAATAATGTTTTAATAGTAAATGGATGAATTTTTATTTTGATATATAAATACAATAATTTTATAAAATTGAAAATAAAAATTGACAAAGCTGTAGCAAATGCAGCTCCATTAATTCCATAAATTCCATATTCAAATAATGGACTAGTATCTCTGATAAACAAATAATTAGTAAATAGTGTGATAACTAATAGAATGATATTTGAATAAAGATCAAATTTATAAAATTTAGAATTTATGATTATTTTTCCATTAACTCCTGTAGTAACATTAAAAAGTTGAGATAATGCTATAAATAATACTACTAATTTACCACCTCTGAATTTTTCAGGTAAGAATAATAAAGCATCATCTATATTTAACCATACAATTAAAAAAATAAAACCTCCAAAAATTAATTGATTTATTGAGGATTTATAATAAATATCATAAATCTTTTGCATGTCACTTTCCTTCCAAGCTCTTGAAATAATGGGAGATGCTATTGAACCCAAAGCTCTTGCTGGTACTCTAATAACATTCCCAATAAAAAATGCTACAGAATAATAAGCGACTTCTGTCAGACCAACATACTTCCCTATCATAATCATATCAACCCTACTAACAATAATTGCTGATGCTCCACCAATTAAAACAAAAAATCCATATCTAAATAATCTTTTAATGTTAACTTCATTAAAAATAAATGTTAATCTATATCTAAAAGATTTAATAGTAGATATGATTAAAATAATAACCATTATAAAATATATAAATATATATAAATGCAGAAATACAGAAAAAGAAATAAAATCAAACCAATGGAGAAATAACAAGAAAATAGTAGATCCTTTCAAAAAAACTTCACGTATAAAAATTGGGGTAGAAGAATCTAATAGAGATCTAGATAATGAAGAAAAAATTTCAAAAAAAGATAATAAAATTACAAGAATGAATACTAAATAAAAATACTTTTTTAACAATATATCAGCTCCAATTAAATTATATATTTCATCTCTGAATATGAGAAAAGTTACAAATACTAATAAAAAACCAAAAATTGATACTAATAATGAGAAGCTTATTAACTGGTTCTTATTATCGAAATATGGAAAAAAACGAATTATTGTTTTAGGCATTCCAATAAAAGAAACAGTAGATATTACTGTAGAATAAGCTAATATAATTTGAAGTAAACCTAAATTTTCAGGCGATTCATTAAATGTATTTGGATAAAAAATAATGGTAGACAGACAACCAAAGACTAAACCAATATAAAAATACATAGAATTTTTAATACTTTGATTACTTATTATTCCCATCAGATGTTTTTTAATAAATCAGCTAAATTTTTTGTCAAATTAATTCTGTTATAATTATCATAATTATAAACATTATTTTTATTGTGATTAAAAAAATCTAAAATAGACTCATTAACTTCTTCATTATAATTAAAATAAATCGAAGAATCTATTTTATCTAACAGTTTTTCGGTGTCTGAACCTTCTGGACCAAAAGCAATAATAGGCTTGTTTGCAGCAAAATATTCAAATAATTTTCCAGGGTAATTTCCAATTCCACTATGAGAATTAAACAACAATAATAATAACACATTAGATTTTTGATATTCCTTTATTACTTGCCTGTGAGATAAATATCCTAAATAATTTACTTTATTCTTTAGATGAAAATTTTTAGTAATAGATTGAATTACACTTGAATCTATATTACCAGATAGTCTAATTTCTAGCTTATCCTTAAAATCAGAATATTCTTCACACAAATCATTTAATTTTCTCCAAAAATTAATAGGATTTCTCAGATGATTTAATAATCCAAAATGACCAATTACATATTTTTTATTATTAATATTATAATTACCATTAAAGTCATCTGGATCAAAACCATTTGTAATTAATTTAACATTTTTAGAACCTAACCTTTCAAATGATTTAACCCAAGTCTCACTAACAGTAATACATAAATCTGCCAGCTCAAGTACCTGAGATTCTAATTTTACATGTCTTTTTTTAGCAATATTTGTTAAATGGAAAGAATCAAATAAATCTAACTCTGACCATGGATCTCTAAAATCAGCTATCCATTTGAGTTGATGATTTAATCTCTTTAGACCAAGCGCTATTAGATGCATTGAATGTGGAGGTCCAGTGGAAATTATGTGAGTAATACCTTCTTTATTTATTTTTTCTATTAAGAAATTTATAGATTTCTTAACCCAAAACACTTTAGGATCAGGTATAAATAAATTACCTCTAAACCAGTTTAACATATAAGTTTTTAAGGAAAGTTTATCTTCTATAATCCCAGCATTATCACTGTTATTCTTGCCAAATATCCAATCCTTCAAATTGTAAGGTTCCCATATCTGTGTTTTCCACACATCAATATTAGAGTCAATATCATTCATTAAAGAATCATCAGGCACATCAAAAGAAGGATTTTCAGGAGTGTATATTATAGGACGCCATCCATTTTGAGGTAAATATTTTGCGAATTTTAGCCATCTTTGTACTCCTGAACCTCCATTTGGTGGCCAATAATATGTGATTATCAGAACTTTTTTCATTATTTACTTAATCTTTCGATAATAAAAAAAGACAAGCAAAACAAGTAATAATATAGAACTAGAGTAAGCTAATATTTCTCCAATTAAATATGAATTAGGTTCAAACTTAAACTCTATTTTTTGTGTTCCTTTAGGAACTAACAAAGCTCTTAAAATATAATTAGATCTAAAATGCGGCACTATTACATCATCAATATAAGCATTCCAACCTTTTTTATAGTATATCTCAGAAAAAACTGCTAAATGATTATCTTTTATTCCATTAAGATTATATGTTAAATGATTTGGCTGATAAGAATCAAGATCTAACTCAATTGATGAATTATCATCTTTCACAAAATATGAAATATATTTTGAGAATCTTTTGTCAACTATTAAAGTTTTTTCAGGATCAAAATTATTTAATGATTCTAATTCTTCGTTAGCATTTTCCACTAACTTAAATTCAGAAACAAACCATGCATCTCCTAGTGGATTAATTCCTTGACTTGATGATTCAAGTGCTTGTCCACTAGGATTAATTATCCATCCACAATTTAACATTGATAAAACAGATTTATTATTATTAACTAAATGATTATCTATAATTTCTTGATACCTTAATAATTTAGCAGCATGATAACCTCCAATAGAATTATGAAAATATGATGTGTTACTCTCGTTAAATGGATTATTTAAATTAAAAACTCTAGATTTATTTTTATTATTCTTTAATATAAATTTATTAGCAGAAGAAGGGTTAATGTTTGAACTGCTCTTTTTAATAAAATGGGATTCATTTAAATATCTCTTATCTACAGACCATAAATCTATTAAAATTAAAGTTCCTAAAATAAATACAATATATTTTTTTTTCATGATATTTTTGACAAACATCGATAACAATACATAAGCAATTAGGATAAAACCGAAAGACCTCCACGCATCATTCTTTAAAATATTTTCTCTATCAATAGCTAAATAATTAATAAATTCTAAATTTTTATTCAATAAATCACTATCATTAAGGAAATTAACAAAAAGACCTGGAATGAGAGCAAATAATAATGTAACGCCTCCAGTGATATAAAAAGATAATCTCATTTTACTAATCTTATCTTTATTGTTATCATTTTTAAAAAAATCATTGAGAGCAATAATAGCAAGTAAGGAGATACCAAACTCAGCAATAATCATAGACATTGTAACAGCTCTAAATTTATTATATGCAGGTATATAGTTGAAAAAGAATTCAGTCAATTCAATAAAATTATTTCCCCAGGCTAGAAGAATTGATAATATTGTTGTAATTAGAATCCATATCCTTAATTTGGATTTTACATATAAAATCCCAAATACAAATAGAAAAACTATAATTGAGCCAACATATGTAGGAGATGTTCCAGGTTGATTGCCCCAGTAAGTAGAAGTTTGTTTCTGCAAATTCTGTTGCTTCTTTTGATTTCGTAAACTCCGTAAGTATCTAAATGTATGAGAATCATCATCTTCTAAAACACTTTTACCAGTAGATCCTCCCATAAAATTGGGTATTAAAAAAGTTAATGTTTCCATTTTTCCATAGCTCCACCTAGTAGCATATTCTAAAGACAAACCATCTTTTTTTACTTCTGATTCATTATTTAATAATTCTGATTTTCCTCTTTGAGTTTCAGATCCATAATCTAATGTTGTAGATAAGCGAGTGAAATTTGTTAATCCACCCAATATAGCCGCAAGAATTAAAAAAAATGATTTTTTTACAAAAGATTTTAGTGACTTTTCTTTAAACTGTTTATAAAACTGAACTACACCTATAAAAAAGAGAATAATTATTGTATAATAAGTTATTTGATAATGATTAGAGTATAATTGTAATGCAACAAAAAGCGCGGTAAATAATGATCCAAGAATAAATTTTTCTGACTTATAAGTATATAATACTGAAGCAATTATTAAAGGAAGATAAGCTATCGCATGAGCTTTAGTCATATGACCAGCTTGTAAAATAATAATAAAATATGAAGAAAATGCAAATGATATCGCTCCAACTATAGATAACTTATAATCAATTTTCAATGAACACAATAAAATATAAAAACCTAATAGATATAAAAATAATAAGTCAATTGGCCTAGGTAATCCAAGTCTAATAAATTTATCAATATATTGTATTAAATTTCCTTTAGATTTAGTTGAGATTTGATATGAAGGCATGCCTGAAAACATTCGCTTAGTCCACAATGCTTCCTTTCCTGTCTCCAATCTGTAATCTACTATTTCTTTACTCATACCCTTCCAATTATCAATATCATGAGTTGAAAGTACTTTTCCCTGAAAAATAGGAGAAAAGAAAACAGACGATAATAGAATAAATATTACTATAGAAATAATATGTGGTGAAAATCTTTTTATGTCTAGTAAATTATTCATCAATCTCTTCAAAATCAATATATTCTCCAATCTGATTTATATCTTTTTTAGAATTCTTCTTCTTTTTATCTATACTAACTTCACCTTCTCTCTCCTTTCTTACATTATTATTAAAATTCTGGTTATTTCTAGCATTAAAATTTCTAGCTATAATAGTAATAAAAAATGGTGTTAGTATCCTTAATAAAAACTTAAAAAGATAATAAAAAAATAAAAAGAAAAATATAGTTTTTAACAATCCCATTTATCTACTTAAATATAAGTTTCTTTCTGAATATACTTTAGTAAAATAATCATCTTCTAAATTATTTATAAAATAAATTGATTCTCCAGTAGATTTCATCTCAGGTCCTAATTCTTTATTAACATTAGGGAATTTATTAAACGAAAATACTGGAACTTTTATTGCATAACCTTTCTTTATAGGATTAAAATTAAAATCTTTCACCTTTTTATATCCAAGCATAACTTTAGCAGCATAATTAACATAAGGTTCTTGATATGCTTTAGCAATAAACGGAACAGTTCTTGAGGCTCTAGGATTTGCCTCTATCACATATACAACTTCTTCTTTAATAGCAAATTGGATATTAATTAACCCGACAGTTTGTAAAGCAACTGCTATTTTATTTGTAATATCAATCATCTGTTGACGAACATTCTCTGATAAATCAAAAGTTGGCAACACAGCATACGAATCACCAGAATGTATCCCACAGGGTTCAATATGTTCCATAATTCCAATTATCCTAACATCTTTACCATCACATATAGCATCAGATTCAGCTTCAATCGCTTTATCAAGATAATGATCCAAAAGAACTTTATTTCCAGGCATATCTTTTAACAAATCTACTATGTGATGTTCTAATTCTTCTTCATTTATAACAATTTTCATTCCTTGACCCCCAAGAACATAAGAAGGTCTTACAAGTATTGGGAAATTTAATTCTTTAGAAATAGTAAGTGCTTCTTCTGCTGTTTCGGCTACAGCAAACTTTGGATATGGAATATTATTCTGTTTTAACAATTCTGAAAATCTACCTCTATCTTCAGCAATATCTAATGCTTCAAATGAAGTACCCATAATTTTAACACCGTATCTTTCTAACTTCTCTGCTAATTTAAGAGCAGTCTGTCCTCCTAATTGCACAATAACTCCTTCAGGTTTTTCATGTTGAATTATATCATATATATGTTCCCAAAAAATAGGTTCAAAATATAATTTATCAGCGGTATCAAAATCAGTAGATACAGTCTCTGGATTGCAATTTATCATAATAGTTTCATATCCACACTCTTTTGCTGCTAACACTCCATGAACACATGAATAATCAAATTCTATACCTTGCCCAATCCTATTCGGACCAGAACCTAAAACAATTATTTTCTTTTTATCAGAAGAAATACTTTCATTTTCAGTAAATATCTTTCCATTTTTATTTTGAGACATCTCAAAAGTAGAATAATAATATGGGGTCTTAGCAATAAATTCAGCTGCGCAAGTATCTACTAACTTATATACTCTTTTAATTCCTAATTCATTTCTCTTATTATATATTTCACTTTCAAGACAACGAACCAAATGAGCAATTTGCCTATCAGCAAAACCTTTCATTTTTGCTTCAAGTAATAAATATTTTGGTAAATCATTAATATTATATGTTTCAATTTCTTTCTCAAAAACAACTAAATCTTCCATCTGATGTAAGAACCAATAATCTATCCTAGTAATTTCATAAATCTTTTTTAAAGGAATACCAATTCTCATAGCATCATATATTCTAAAAACCCTATCTCCACTAGCATTTTTGAGTTTTTTTAATATAATATCCTGATCGGTAATTCCTTTACCATCAGCTCCTAGTCCGTTTCTACCTATTTCTAACGATTGACAGGCCTTTTGAAGTGCTTCTTGAAATGATCTTCCAATTGACATTACTTCACCAACTGATTTCATTTGCAAGCCTAAATTAGTATCAGATCCTTTAAATTTATCAAAATTCCACCTAGGAAACTTAACAACAACATAATCTAAGGTGGGTTCAAAACAAGCAGATGTGTGCTTTGTTATCTGATTTTTTAGCTCATCTAGAGTATATCCAATAGCTAATTTACTAGCTATCTTTGCAATAGGATATCCGGTAGCCTTAGAAGCTAAAGCTGATGATCTAGACACTCTAGGGTTTATCTCAATTGCTATTATATCTTCATTTTCATCAGGACTTACTGCAAACTGAACATTACATCCACCTGCAAAGTCACCTATTGACCTCATCATTTTTATAGCCATATCTCTCATTTTCTGATAACAAGTATCAGAAAGTGTCATTGCTGGAGCAACTGTTATTGAATCTCCAGTATGAATACCCATAGGATCAAAATTTTCTATTGAACAAATAATTATTACATTATCATTTTTGTCCCTTAATAACTCTAACTCATATTCCTTCCAACCTAGGACTGCTTTGTCTATTAAAACCTCATGAATAGGAGATGCATGTAACCCTTTGGAAAGCAAATCTTCAAAATCATTTTTATTGTGAACGAATGAAGCTCCAGAACCTCCTAAAGTAAAAGATGGTCTAATAACTAAAGGGAAACCTAATTCCTGAGCTATTGCCTTTCCTTCTAAAAAAGAAGTTGCTATTTTAGCTGGAGCCACAGGAATATCTATCTCTCCCATTAATTTTCTAAATCTTTCTCTGTCTTCGGTTATATGAATAGCATCAATATCAACACCTATTATTTCTACTCCATATTTTTCCCATATTCCTTTTTCGTCAACCTCAATACATAAATTAAGAGCAGTTTGACCTCCCATAGTAGGTAATACAGCATCAATCTTTCTTTCTTCCAAAATTTCTATAATTGACTGAACTTCTAAAGGTTTCAAATATATATGGTCAGCAACTACTTCATCGGTCATAATAGTTGCAGGATTAGAATTAATTAAAGAAACTTCAATACCTTCTTCCCTTAATGACCTAGCAGCTTGTGATCCAGAATAATCAAACTCGCAAGCTTGACCAATAACTATTGGACCACTACCAATAATTAAAATAGATTTTATATCTTGATTATGCATTTAAATAATTTTTGTGCGAATTTATGTGAAAATTATATTTTTAACTAATCATTAATATTAAAAAAAATAATAAATTTTAACAAAATGTTAAAAAAAAAGGTGTTGAAAACAACACCTTAATATTTTTAAAATAAACATTTTACTTATGTCCAATCTCATCTGAAACAGTTAATCTCTTTCTCCCTTTTGATCTTCTTCTTGAAAGGACCTTCTGACCATCTTTATCAGACATACGATCCATAAAACCATGTTTATTCTTTCTCTTTCTATTTGATGGTTGAAATGTTCTTTTTGGCATAACTATTAAATTTTAAGCAAATGTAGTTTTGTTTTTGAATATTTCAAAACATTTAACACTCTATTTTAATAAATAATAAATATATCTTTGCAAGATCATAATGAGAATGAAAAAAAAAATATCATTTAATAAAATACAAAAACTTTATAAATATATATCTCCATATAAAATTAATTTTTATTTAGGATTATTTTTTCTAGTTTTAACAAGTATAACAGCATTAATTTTCCCAAAATTGGTGGGAGACTTAATTGATGGAGCTATAATATCTGAAAAGAAAATCAACACAATAGCGGTTTATTTACTTATATTATTTTCTGCTCAATCTATTTTTTCATATTTTAGAATTTTTCTATTTGTGAATGTTGCAGAAAAAGCTTTATCAAATTTAAGACAAGAAACTTTTAATCATTTAATAAAACTTCCATTAACTTTTTTCAATAAAAGAAAAGTTGGAGAATTAAATAGTAGAATTTCAGCTGATATTACTTTATTACAAGAAACTTTCACTACAACATTTGCTGAATTTATTCGTCAAACAATAATAATTTTCGGTGGAATTATATTTTTATTTTTTATTTCTTTAAAATTAACTGTATTCATGCTTGCAATAATTCCAGCTATAATGATATTTGCTGTATACTTTGGAAAAAAAATAAAAGATTATTCCAAAAAAGTTCAAAAAGAAATTGCGGAGTCTAATAATATTGTAGAAGAATGTCTGCAGGGAATACAGATTGTAAAATCCTTTACAAATGAAAAGTTTGAAAGTTTAAAATATCAAAAGAAAACTAATAATGTAGCAAAGACTGCAATTATTGGAGGAAAATATAGAGGAGCTTTTGCATCATTTATCATTATGTGTGTTTTTGGAGCAATTATTTCAGTGATTTGGTATGGAACTAAACAGGTTTATTCAGGTAATTTAGAGATGGGAGAATTATTTTCATTTGTATTATATACTGTTTTTATTGGAGGTTCTGTAGGAGGAATAGCTGATTTATACTCTAAAATAATAAAAGCTGTAGGTTCATCTGAAGATTTACTAGATATTCTAGAAACCAAAAAAGAAAATACTTTAGAAAATAAAGTTAGTGTTATAAAAAATGGAAATATCACATTTAATAATGTTTCATTTTTTTATAAAAACAGAAAAGAAAATAAAATTTTAAATAAAATTAATTTTAATGTTGATTCTAGTAAAAGCATAGCTATTGTTGGTCCAAGTGGATCTGGAAAATCTACAATTGTTTCATTAGTATTAAGATTATATGATCTTGTAGATGGAGAAATCTTGATTGATGATACAAATATAAATGATTTTAATTTAAGTTTTTTGAGATCTCAAATTGGAGTAGTACCACAAGACACATTCCTATTTGGAACTACTATTAGGGAAAATATATTGTACGGAAACCCAGATTCTTCAGAAAAAAATATAATTGAAGCTGCTAAAAAGGCTAATGCACATAACTTTATAATGGAATTTGAAGATCAATATGAAACATTAGTCGGAGATAGAGGAGTTCAATTATCTGGAGGTCAAAGACAAAGAATTTCAATTGCTAGAACTATTTTAAAAAATCCGAAAATTTTAATTTTAGATGAAGCAACTTCTTCATTAGATTCAGAGTCAGAGAATCAAGTCCAACTTGCTTTAAATGAACTAATGAAAAATCGAACAACTATTATTATTACCCATAGATTATCAACTATTAAAAAAGTAAACAAAATTTTAGTTTTAAGTAAAGGGAAAATTACTGAGGAAGGAACTCATGAAGAATTATCTAAACTAAAGAATGGATTATATCAAAAATTAAGTAAACTTCAATACTTCAACTAGCTTTTATTTTCTTTTTATAAACCCTCCACAAACCACATCATTTCCTTCATAAAAAACAGCAGATTGACCAGGAGCAATTCCTGATACTTTTCGATGAAAAAAAACTTTCAAGTCATCATTAAAATTATTTACTATTGAACTTTCTCCCTGGTGTTTATACCTTACTTTAGTAATTGCATGAAAATCATCAGGAATTTTATCATATTTGATATAATTTACATCTGTAACAATCATTTCTAATTCCTTGAGATCTTCTTTAGTTCCTACAGTAACAGTATTATTCTCAGGATTAATTCCTATTACATATGTTGGATCTTTACCTAACGAAACACCTATCTTTCTTTGACCAATAGTATAAAAAGGATATCCATTGTGTTGACCTAAAACTTTACCATCTTTATCTATAAAATTTCCACCATTAACTTCAGATTCTAATCTAGGTAATCTTCTTTTTAAGAATCCTCTATAATCATTATCAGGTATAAAACAAATTTCATAACTTTCTTTCTTTTTTGCTAAATCATTATAACCTCTATCCATCGCCATCTGCCTAATTTGTGCTTTATGAAATGAACCAATAGGAAAAATTGTTCTGCTTAAGCATTCTTGAGTTAATCCCCAAAGTACATATGACTGATCTTTACTTTCATCTAATCCTTTTGATACTACATATCTATTTTTATGTCTTCTTATTTGAGCATAATGTCCTGTAGCAATAAAATCACAAGAAAGCATATCAGCTCTTTTTAACAATGCTTCCCATTTAATATGAGTATTGCATAGAACACATGGGTTAGGAGTTCTTCCTGATATATATTCTTGGACAAAATTATCAATTATATAATCTCCAAATTCATCCCTAATATCTAATATCATATGAGGAAAACCACAATCAACAGCAAGGTTTCTGGCATCATTTATAGAGTCTAAACTACAACAACCTGTTTCTTTTTTAGTTCCTCCAGATGATGAATAGTCCCATGTTTTCATAGTAATTCCAATAACTTCATATCCTTGTTCATGAAGTAATAAAGCAGCTACAGTACTATCAATACCACCACTCATTGCAACTAAAACTTTACCTTTACTCATAAAATTATTTGATTAAATTCTCAATACCATCTACCAAAACTTTCCAAGAAAATCTTTTCTTTTCAATCTTTAAATTCTTTATAAATTCAACCTCCATATTATTATTATAAAAATCAATAATGGAATTCGCTATTTCTGTTGAATTTATATCACATACATACCCTACCCTGTAATGAGGTATAATTTCAGATAAACCCCCTACATTAGTAACTAACATTGGTTTCTCAAAATGATAACCAATTTGTGTTACCCCACTCTGAGTAGCAGTTCTATAAGTTTGAGTTACCATATCACTGGCACAAAAATAATATTTAACCTCTTCTTGAGGAATAAAGTCTGTACGCAAAATAACATGATTTTCTAATTTTTTTTTCTTTATTAAAGATATATATTTTTCTTTATTCTCATAGAATTCTCCAGCAATTATCAACTTAATTCCTAGTGATTTTATTCTAGGATCAGAGAAGGACTCTAATAAGAGATCTAAACCTTTATATTCTCTGATAAATCCAAAAAAAAGTAAATACTTACCATTTAAATCTAAATTCAAAAAATTCCTGGCAATTTGCTTTGAAACTATTGATCCAAATGAGTCATAAATTGGATGTGGAATAAAAATTTTATTATTTGTGTCAGTGAATTTTTTTAAATCATTCAATACTGAGGATGACAATGTTAAAAAAGCATGACATTTTGTAATAAAAAATCTTGTCAATATAGTATCACCTAATCTTTTCTCATGAGGTATTATATTATCAGTTACAGCTATAATTTTTATTTTCTTTCTAATAATTTTAGCTATAGTTCCTAAGCATGGAGCCATAAATGGAATCCAATATCTAAATATCACATAATCAGGTTTTTCCTTAAGAACCTTTAATCCGACTCTTATCCAATTAAACGGATTTATAGAATTTATAATAGGTTCAATTTTAATTCCTCTTGGGGGATCACCATTTTCATATTGAGTTTTTCCTGGAAAAAAAACAGATGGATATTGTAATGAAAATGAAAATACCTTAACCTCATAACCTCTATTGAAATATTCAAGAGCTAGAGAGTTATTAAAATTTGCTATTCCACCTCTGAATGGAAAAGCAGGACCTATTATAATAATTTTTCCAATCAAAGTTTATATGTCTTTTTCAATTTGATAATTATTTCTATCCTGAGAATTTCTGGTAATTAGTTCAGCTAGAAAACCTGTAAGAAACAATTGAGCTCCAATAATCATAGAGGTCAAAGCTATATAGAAATGTGATTTATCTGCAATTGCCCCTTTTGATTCCAAAAATAATCTGTCTATCGCAATAAAAGTGAATAAACCAAATCCAAGAAAAAACATTAATGTTCCAATAACACCAAAGAAATGCATTGGTTTTTTACCAAATCTACTGATAAAAGTAATTGTTAATAAGTCTAGAAAACCATTAAAAAATCTTTCTATTCCAAATTTAGTAACACCGTGTTTTCTAGCTTGATGAATAACAATTTTTTCAGTAATATTAGAAAATCCAGCCCATTTTGCTATGACAGGGATATATCTATGCATCTCTCCACTTACCTCAATTGATTTTACTACTGATTTCTTATATGCCTTTAAACCACAATTAAAATCATTTAAATGAATTCCAGATGCTTTTCTTGCTGCCCAATTAAATAATTTAGTAGGAATGGTCTTCGTAAATGGATCATATCTTTTTTGTTTCCAACCAGACACAAGATCATAACCCTCTTTATTAATCATTTTATACAATTCAGGAATTTCATCTGGACTATCTTGCAAATCTGCGTCCATTGTAACTACAACATCACCAATACATTTTGCAAATCCAACATTTAATGCAGCTGATTTTCCATAATTCCTTCTAAACTTAATCGCCCTTACATTTGAATTAGAATTAATTATTTCTTCCAATACTTGCCATGATTTATCTGTACTACCATCATCAATCAATATAATCTCATAGCTTAAATCATTTTTTATCATTACCTTATTAATCCATTCGGTTAATTCAATTAAAGAATCTTCTTCATTTAATAACGGTATTATTATAGACAAATTCAATTTCATAATTATAATTTTAATTTGTAATTGTTACTTTTCTAATAAACAAAGACAATATTGCACAATATATCGAAATAAAAAATAAACTGGTTATCAAGATTTGAAAAAAATATGTGTTTCCTATTCCTTCTTCATTAATTAATTCCCATTTTTCTTGTATTAATAAAATAGAATTGTCTAAGTTCTCTATTTGTAATTTATAATCTTCATCAGAGATATTGCCATCTAAATTAGCATCATCTAATACGTTTTTTGGAAATGACACTAATGCAATCTCTCTATTTTTATTTATATCTATATACTTTTCTGGAAATGAATAAGTCCATATAATAGTCTTACCTAATGAAAGAATACCTAAAGCTATAGCAGAAATTAAAAAAATTAGTCTAAAAGTATTTCTGAATGGGAAAATATCATATTGGGATGCGAATTGTCTTCCCAATTTGATAATTAATAGAGTATAAAATAATATCCAACCAATTACAAAAATTAAAAAATAATTTAGCAAACTAATTTTTAATCCAATCATCAAATCTAATACAGGAAAAAAAATAAAAATTAATCCCAATAATAACCCATTATTAATTATAAATTCTCTCTCAATTTTGTCCATAGATTTATTTTTCGCAAATATACATAAAATAGAAGTGATAAAATATTTTGAAAAAAGAAGAATAATAGTAATTTTGCTGATAAGGGTAAGTCTTATACGACCAGCTCCCTATCAACTCCCCCAGGACCGGAAGGTAGCAAGGGTAATTAGGTTGTAGCGGTGCGATATGAGTAGCTTACCCTTATTTTATTATTCCTAATAAGGATCTTTTTATAAAATTTCCAATTTTAAAATATTAATTGATTGTCTTAAAAAAATGAATTATGAAATCCTACTCCAATTAGTTCTTTCTTTTGCATAAGGCAAATATGTGTTTAGAATATTCAAGTTTTCATCTTTTTCTAAATTTTCATCATCTATTAGTAAATCAAGTGCAACTTTACTAGCGAATTCTAATATCTTAACATCTTTTACTAAATCAGCTATTTTAAATTGTAATGCACCAGATTGTTTAGTGCCTAACATATCTCCAGCTCCTCTCAACTTTAAATCTACTTCTGATATTTTAAATCCGTCAGAATTTTCTACCATAGTTTTTAATCTTTCTTTTGCATCGTTACTTAACTTATTTCCACTCATTAAAATGCAATAAGATTGATCAACACCTCTTCCCACTCTGCCTCTAAGTTGATGTAGTTGAGACAGTCCAAATCTTTCTGCACTTTCTATTATCATTACTGAGGCATTGGGGACATTTACACCAACTTCAATTACTGTTGTAGCTACTAATATATCTGTAACTCCATTGATAAAACGTTTCATTTCATAATCTTTTTCTTCTGACTTCATCTGTCCATGAACTACAGAAACCTGATATTCCGGCAGAGGAAAGTCCCTTTGTAATGATTCAAATCCATCTATAAGATTTTTATAATCTAATTTCTCACTTTCTTTAATTAAAGGAAAAACAATATAAATTTGTCTGCCTAATTTAATTTCTTCCTTAATAAAACCAATTATCTTTAATCGATTAGAATCTGTATTCCATACAGTTTTGACCTCTTTTCTTCCAGGGGGTAATTCATCAATTACAGAAACTTCTAAATCTCCATATAAAGTCATGGACAATGTTCTAGGAATTGGTGTGGCTGTCATCACTAAAATATGAGGAGGATAATTATTCTTTCTCCATAACTTTGATCTCTGAGCAACACCAAATCTATGCTGTTCATCTATTACTACAAATCCTAAATTATTGAATTTTACTTTATCTTCTAATAGAGCATGCGTTCCAATCAAAATATCTATTTCTCCATTCTCTAAGCCTTCATGAATATAATTTCTTTCACTTTTCTTACTTGATCCAGTAAGTAAATAAACATTAATTCCTAATTCCTTAGATAAAGTAGAAATTGTTTGCATATGTTGTTGAGCTAAAATTTCTGTAGGAGCCATTATACATGACTGAAAACCGTTGTCAACAGCTATTAGCATACTTAAAAAAGCAACAAGAGTTTTACCACTACCTACATCTCCCTGCAACAATCTGTTCATTTGAGAATTTCCCTGTACATCTCTCCGAATTTCTTTTAATACTCTTTTTTGAGCATCAGTTAATGTAAAAGGTAAATGATCTTTATAAAATTTATTAAAATTATCTCCAATTTTTGAAAAAGAATAACCTTTTAATTTGTTTTTTCTTATTATTTTCAATTTAAGTAAATGAAGTTGTAAATAAAAAAACTCTTCGAATTTTAATCTTTTCTGAGCTCTTATATAATCAGAAATACTTTTAGGCTGATGAATATCAATGATTGCTCTTCTTCTTGTAGGTAAATTAAGTTTTTTAATTATTTTATCTGATAGTGTTTCCTTAATATCATTGGTAATTAATGGAATTAAATTATTGATTAATTTCAGTAATCCTCTACTATTTAATCCTCTGGAAGATAATTTTTCTGTAGAATTATAAATTCCATGCAAACCAATATGTGCTTTATTATTATAATTATCAAATAAATCAATTTCTGGATGAACTATATTATATTTTGAATTAAATAAATTAGGCTTTCCATATACTAAAAACTCAACCCCTACTTGGATGGATTGCTTAATCCATCTTAGTCCTTTAAACCAAATAAGCTGTATTTCTCCTGATTCATCTTTTAGATTAGCAACAATCCTTTTGGACTTATATCTCCCAATCTCTTTAATGCTAGTAATTTTGCCCTTTACCTGAATATAAGGCATATTCTCATTTATCTCAGATATATCAAATACTTTACTCCTATCAACATATCTGAATGGATAAAAATGTAATAAATCATTAAATGTATTAATTCCTAATTCACCCCTTAAAAGCTCTGATCTTTTTGGACCTACACCTTTAAGAAATTCAATAGGACTATTCAATATATTCATGCGATAAAGTTAATTACAATTTTCAAATAACAAATATCATATAAAGTTTTGAAATCTTAATTTTTAACAATATTCTAAATTACTAAAATATTATATTTGCTTAATGAAAAAATTAAAGGATTTATATAATAGAATACCTGACGTATTAAAAAACAGATATTTTATTATTTCTCTTTTCTTTTTAATCTGGATTACTTTTATAGATGAAAACAATCTAATCCTATTAAATAAAAAATTAAATAATTTAGAAGAAATAGAAATAGAAATAGATAGTTTAAAGAATGAGATAAATGAAACAGAGATAAAATTAAATAGATTAAATAATAGTCCAGAAGAATTAGAAAGATTTGCAAGAGAAAACTTTTTAATGAAAAAAGAACAAGAAGATATAATTCTTATTAGAGAAAATCATGATAAATAAACTATTTAAAGACTTTAATAATTTTTCTTCGAAAATTTGGAAAGAAAAAATCATTTCTGAAATAAAAAGTTCTGAAATTAAAAACTATTTTAATAGAGAAAAAGAAGGAATTAAGATCCTGCCATTTTATCATATAGATGAAAAACAACTAGATTATAATATTAACAACTCAGCAGATTGGATATCCTTTGAATTAATTGATGCAACAGACCCATTTAAAGGAAACTCTGATATTTTACAAGCAATTAAAAATAATATAGAAGGTTTACATATAATTTACCCAAACAACTTGCAAATTCTATTTGATAAAATACCTGTTGAAAATTTGAATTATAGATTTAGCAATTATTCTAATCAATTTATCGATGAATGGAAAAAATATATTAAAGATAAAAAAATAAAAAATGAGATTATTTTTGAAAATCAAATATTAACAGCTTTAGGAAAAAATATTAATGATCAAATTAAATATTGTTTAGAAAATTCTATTAAAAAAAATATTTCAAAATTTGAATTTAATATATCTGATGATTTCTTTTTTGAAATTGCAAAATTAAAAGCCTTTAGAATTTTATATAAATCAAAAACTGGTATTGAACCTTTTATATATACAAATACAACAGTTGACAATAAAAAAAATTGCGAATACACTAATTTATTAAAATCTACAACCCAATGTATATCAGCCATAATAGGAGGTTCAGATGCTATTAAAATTAATAATTCATCTGAAAATAAAATACAATTTATTAAAAGAATTTTTAGAAATCAACATAATATACTAAAAAAAGAATCCTTTCTAAATTTTGTTGAAGATCCTTTAAGGGGTTCATATTATATTAATTATCTTATTTCTGAATTTTTAAAGAATTATAATATTAAAAATTTAATTAAATATAAAAAAAAGAATAAAGGATTTAATACTTCTGAAGAAATAAAAGTATATAAATCATATTGCAGAGAAGATTTAGACAATATAACACACACAAAATTTGGAGCAGGAGAACCACCATTTCTTAGAGGACCGTACAGTAGCATGTATGTCTCAAAGCCATGGACTATTAGACAATATGCTGGATTCTCTACAGCTGAAGAATCGAATCACTTTTATAAAAAAAACTTAGCAGCAGGACAAAAAGGATTATCAGTAGCATTTGACCTAGCAACTCATAGAGGATATGACTCTGACCACCCAAGAGTTAGTGGAGATGTTGGAATGGCAGGTGTTGCTATTGACACAGTAGAAGACATGAAAGCTCTGTTTAATGAAATACCTTTAGATAAAATATCGGTTTCCATGACTATGAATGGAGCAGTAATTCCAATACTAGCTTTCTATATTGTTACAGCTGAAGAGCAAGGAGTAGATATTAAATTATTAAATGGCACGATCCAAAATGATATATTGAAAGAGTTTATGGTTAGAAACACCTACATATACCCTCCAAAAGAATCTATGAGAATAATTTCTGATATATTTAAATATACATCTATAAATATGCCTAAATTTAATAATATTTCTGTGTCTGGTTATCACATGCAAGAAGCTGGAGCAACAGCCGATATAGAACTGGCATATACATTAGCAGACGGATTAGAATATATTAGAACTGGCATATCTTCTGGACTTAAAATCGACGAATTTGCACCAAGAATATCTTTTTTCTGGGGAATTGGAATGAATTATTTTATGGAGATAGCTAAACTAAGAGCAGGAAGAATATTATGGGCTAAAATAGTGAAAGAATTTAATCCTAAAAATCCAAAATCAATGGCACTAAGAACTCATTGTCAAACAAGCGGATGGAGTTTGACAGCTCAGGATCCATATAATAATATTACTAGAACATGTATCGAAGCAATGTCAGCAGTTTTGGGAGGAACTCAAAGTTTACATACAAATGCCTTAGATGAAGCTATAGCATTACCTACGGATTTTACAGCTAAAATTGCTAGAGAAACACAAATTTTCTTGCAAAAAAATATAGGAATCTGTGATACTGTTGATCCATTTGGAGGATCATACTATTTAGAAAGTCTTACAAATTCTTTAGTAAAAAAAGCTTGGAAACATATTAAAGAAATTGAAAAATTAGGAGGAATGGCCAAGGCTATAGAAACTGGAATTCCTAAAATGAAGATTGAACAAGCAGCTGCAAAGAAACAAGCAAGAATTGATACTGGATCAGATATAATAGTTGGAGTTAATTATAACAAGGTTGATCAGGAAGATTCAAAATTAGATATTCTTGAATTAGATAATTCAAAGATTAGAAATTCTCAAATCAAAAAAATAAAAGAAATTAGAGAAAAAAGAAACAACTATAATGTTAAAGAGTCCCTAAAAAATCTAAAATATGCATACGAATCTGAGAAAAAAAATATTTTAGAATATGCTCTTTTAGCTGCAAGAAACAGAGCTACATTAGGAGAAATTTCAGAAGCAATAGAAAGTGTATTTGGACGTTATACAGCAAAAAATAATACAATATCAGGTATATATAAAATGGAAGTAAACAAGAATATAGAGTTTAATAAAGCATTAGAATTATCGAACAAATTTGAAAGTAAATTTGGTAGAAGACCAAGAATAATGATTGCTAAAATAGGACAAGATGGTCATGATAGAGGATCAAAAGTTGTTGCTACTTCGTTCGCTGATATGGGGTTTGATGTTGATATCAGTCCCTTGTTCCAAACTCCTTATGAGGTTGCAAAACAAGCAATTGAAAATGATGTACATATTTTAGGAATATCATCATTAGCTGGAGGACATAAAACATTGATCCCACAACTAATTAAAGAGTTGAATGATAGAGGAAGTAAAGATATTTTAATTGTTGTAGGAGGTGTGATTCCCAAAAAAGATTATGATTATTTATATAATTCAGGAGTAAGTGAAATTTTTGGACCTGGAAGTGTTATTGCAGAATCAGCAATAAAAATATTAAACAAACTAATTAATAACTAATTATTTTATTTCATTAAATCTGACATTATTTTTCCTATATCAGCTGGAGATTCTGAAACAACAACACCACATTCTCTTAAAATTGACATTTTAGCTTGGGCAGTATCTTCTGCTCCCCCTACTATGGCTCCAGCATGACCCATTGTTCTTCCTTCAGGTGCCGTCTGTCCTGCTATAAAACCAACAACAGGTTTAGTTCCATTTTCCTTAATCCATCTGGCAGCATCTGCTTCTAACTGACCACCTATTTCTCCAATCATAACAATACCATCTGTTTCCTTATCATTCATAAATAGTTCTACAGCTTGCTTAGTAGTTGTTCCAATTATAGGGTCACCTCCAATTCCAATAGCTGTAGATATTCCCATACCTGATTTAACAACTTGGTCTGCTGCTTCATAAGTTAGTGTGCCAGATTTTGAAACAATTCCTATTCTACCCTTTTTAAATACAAAACCAGGCATAATACCACATTTTGCTTCACCAGGTGTTATTACTCCTGGACAGTTTGGACCAACTAATACAGAGTTCTTGTCTGATAAATATTCTTTTACAATTATCATATCCTTTGTAGGAATACCTTCAGTTATACATATTATTACTGAAATACCAGCTTCAGCTGCTTCCATAATTGCGTCAGCAGCGAATCTAGGTGGAACAAAAATTATAGAAGTATTAGCTTTTAAGTTTTCAACTGTTTCAAAAACAGTATTATATACTGGCAAATTTAGATGTGTTTGACCTCCTTTACCAGGAGTCACACCACCAACAACATTAGTTCCATATTCTATCATCTGTTCAGCATGGAATGTACCTTCTGAACCTGTAAATCCTTGAATGATCACTCTTGAATCTTTGTTAACTAATACGCTCATCTATTTTATTATTTAATTGTTATTTGCAAAACTACTACAAATTAGTAGAAATCAAAGTATTTTAAATATTTTTGCAAAATGAAATATTATGATGATGATAATACAATATGTGCTATAAGTACTGGAAATCAAATGAGCGCTATCTCTGTAATTAGAGTATCTGGAAACAAATCAATAGAAATATGTAATTCAATATTTAGTAAAGATATATTATCTAGTAAAAGTCATACTATAAAATATGGTAATATTCATGATAATGGAAAAATTATTGATGAGGTTATTGTAAGTATATTTAGAGATGGGAAATCATTTACTGGGGAAGATTCAGTCGAAATTTCTTGTCATGGTTCTACATATATCCAAAATAAAATTATTCAAAAGTTAATAGACTCTGGTTGTAGAACATCTGCTCCAGGTGAATTTACTATGAGAGCATTTAAAAATGGTAAAATTGATTTATCTCAAGCTGAATCAATAGCTGATCTAATACAAAGTAAAAATAAAGAATCTCATCAAGCTGCATTAAATCAATTAAAGGGAGGGTTCTCAAAAAAATTAAATGAACTTAGAAAAAAATTAATTGACTTCGCTTCATTAATAGAGCTTGAGCTAGATTTTTCAGAAGAAGATGTAGAATTTGCTAATAGACTAGATTTAATTAAACTATTAGAAAAAATTATTACAGAACTAAAAAAATTAATAGAATCATTTACACTAGGAAATGTAATAAAAAATGGTGTGCCAGTAACAATTTTAGGCCCCCCAAACTCAGGGAAATCAACATTACTAAATACTTTATTAAATGAAGATAAATCAATTGTGTCAAAAATTGAGGGAACAACTAGAGACGCTATTGAAGATAATCTAAATATCAATGGTTATAACTTTAGGTTTATTGATACTGCAGGAATCAGATCAACGAATGATAGTATAGAAATAATTGGAATCAAAAAATCATATGAAAAAGCAAAGTCATCAAAAATTATACTATTTATAATAGACTCTACTAAAAAAATAGACCCACAAATTAAAGAATATCTAAGGATTGAAAAATTATATCCAAAAAAAATTATACCAGTATTAAACAAAATAGATATCAAAAAATTAAATTTAGATGTTAAAAATTTAATTCAAATCTCAGCAAAAGAAGATATAGGGATAACTAAATTAAAAGAATCTCTTGTGATTTTTATGAATCTATATAAAGTACAGTCAGATGACAACATTGTAACTAATACAAGACATTATGAAGAACTATCACTATGTCTAATTGAAGTTGAACAAATATTAAATGGAATCAGAACTGATGTTTCAACTGAATTCCTCAGTGTTAACATTAGAAAATCATTATTTCATTTAGGAAGTATCACAGGTGAAATAACCACTGATACTTTGTTGTCAAATATTTTTGAGAAATTTTGTATCGGAAAGTGATGTTGTTTTCACTTACTACCCTTTTTCTTTCTCAATTTTATTTATACAGTTATTTAATAATGAATACATTTCTAGATAAAAATTCGAAAGATTTTGTTTCTTTTCTTCACATGTAACTATTTTTCCTATAACGTTCTCTGGTTTTATACCATACACTTTCCAATCCCTTCTTGGCCCTGCTTTTTCTCCAGATTTTTTATCATATAAAATAAACTTTTCACAATAAATGTCTGGTGTTTTTTTAAGAAATGACATGTATTTAAATGCATGAATATAAGCTTCACAATATGGAACGCCATTCCTCCAATGACTAAATTCAATATATGTGTTTGCTTTAAAAATAAAAAACTCAATAATAGACGAAGGGTTATCCATCAAATTTGCACCTCTATAATATTCTGTAATATCTTTTTTTCTAGAGTTATCATTAAAATATTTAGTTGAACTACAGTAAAATTTATAGTTAACAGCTTCTTGTGTACTCATACATTTAGGTTTGTCACCAGGATATGGACTATCATCTAATAAATAAAGATTCTTTTCTTTAAAATATACATCGTTATTCAATTTATTAATATAGGATGATATTTCTTCTTCATGATTTCTTATATACAATAAAGTTAAACTTGAGTATATCGAGTCTAAAATTTTCCAATCATTCTTAGCGTTATCTAAATATCCTAGTGCGGTAAGAGCAGATATTTTTTTGTAATAATTCCTCGCATAATCTAAAGTATTTTCAATATCCCAATCTGAAACATAATTTTCATATCTATTGATAATCTCTTCACAATTTTCTAAGTTTACTTGATGAAATGATTTTGTTTTATTACTAGAATTTTCATGAGGACGAACTAAATAATCTGATTTTTCTGATATATAAATCTCATTGGAATTATCTTGGTTTTTAGCATTATTATATCCATCTTCAATTGCTTGTAGTCTCTTTGATTTTATAGGATGAGTTGAATAAGTATCATCTGTAAAGTCAGGCAATGAGTTTATTGCTTGCTGGGATTGTTCTAAGGTTGCTCCCAATTTATACATTACAGATCCAGAAAAATAATCTGCTTCTAATTCTTGTTTCCTTCTTTCTTCTAAATGCGGAAAATCAATTTCTGCAGAATTATATACAATGATATCAATACTATGTCCATTTACATGATGGCCTACTTCATGTGCTAGTATAGATAGATTAGTCCATGAATTAGATTTTTTCGAAATCTTTTCCATAAATTTTTTATCATATAAAATATATCTTGTTCCTTTATAAGTTACAGCTATACAATTATTTATATCATTACATGAAGCCAAAGTAAAAGTCTTAGATAATCCTGTTACAGATAATATCTTATCTAATGCTTCATCAGCATCTCTATCAGACATAAAACTATTAAATTTATAAAAGTCACACAGCTCTTTTATGTCATCTAAACTACCAGAATAATCACATCCCTGCCCCAACCCAATCAAAGGCACACATAGTAATAGTAGTAATAGTTTTTTCATTTTATTTGCATTCTTTTTCGTTCCCATCTTCATCCCAACATTCTAAATATATTAGCTCCCCATCTATATATTCTTCTAACTGACCTAATACGCCATTTGGATAATAAGTTTTTACTAAACCAGAAATAATCTCATTACCATCAGATAATAAATTATCACTTTTATGTAATAATTGACCATTCTCATAATACCATCTAAAAAGACCATCCCGATTTCCATCTTTAAAATATGCTTCTTCTCTTAATTGACCATTCTCATACCAAGATTTAGATAGTCCATTTTTAACAAGATTTTCAATATCCATATCAATGGAATTATTTAAAAAGTCTACTTTAATTTGTTTATTATAAAAATAATTTGTCTCTGTTTTTAAATTTCCATTTTCATAATAGTAGCTAGATTGGAATTTGTTTGTATTGATTGAGTCAAAGACAAGCTCTTGGGTTAATTTTCCATTGTTATAGTATGTAATACTTTTTATCTTAGGTGGTTTTCTATTATCTTTATAATATTTACGTTCTTTGACTTCCTGCCCCATCCCAATCAAAGGCACACATAGTAATAGTAGTAATAGTTTTTTCATAATCTTAATTTTATTGTTTTAATTCTGAACATTCTTCAAAATAAATATTTAAATAATATGAATAATTTCTTGAAATTTTTTCAAGTGAAACATTTTTTTTAATTACTTCTATTAAACAATTACCAAAATCATCACCTCCAAATTTCGTAACAATTGCTTTTAATATATCCCATACATATTCATCATTGCTACATTCCCATGTTAATGACATTCCTTCTAAATCTCCAATACTATCAATTTCCATGTAATTTGCAGTAGGATATTTTTTTATCAGTTTCATACACCCACACAAAGCAATATCTTCATAAGAAATATTGTGTTTACTGCTAATTTCAGGGAATATTTCCATTTTTTTCATACGATTTATTGTGCTGTCAGTACAAGTTTTCAGTAAGTTGCTCTTATATTTCCAAAAAATATCTTCTGCAGATTGTCCTAATCCAATGAAAGGCAAACACAGTAAGATCAATAGTAGTTTTTTCATTTTTTAGAACCTACTGCTTCCTCTAGGACGAGGGTATCTAATATAATACATAAATGGTGAATATTCATTAAATACATCTTTATACTTGTAGTATCTGTCCTTTTCACAATCTTTATACATTTTTGAAATTATAAATTCATTAGAAGCCCAGTTTGAATAATGTTTCACATAAGCTGATGATTCTATAGTTTTTTTGTCATTAAAATCTTCATTAAATGAATATGTTATTAGTATTTTAATATCAAGAGGAGTATTTTTATCATTAAATGATATGCCATTTGTTCTATTAGAATTCTTTTTATTTGGAATTTCATTTACATTACAATCAAAATATTTTAATGTTTGTAAATTGTATCCATTAATTCTTCGAATTGATTTTGAAGGAATAGGTAGTTTTATTCTATCAGATGTAGTAACTGACCTAGTTTTGGTCGATCCACTTGTTGATTCACGAGAAAGAATACTACCAATTGCGGTTACGGGTGTTGCAACGCTTTTATCATCATAAATATTAGTTCTTTTTGAAGATGAAGATATAGTATTTGATGATGATGAACTGTATTCTGCGTTATCATAATAATCAGTTATTTTTCCATTTTTTATAAGATAACATTCATCATGTTTAATATAAATTGTTTTATTAGTTTTATTCTTTATATCAAATGTTGTACTTCCTCCATTGCTCCAAAAGTTAAATATGACTTCGACATCATTATTGCTTGAAATAATATTTCCTTCTTCTACTTCCATGTTATTTGATTCTAGTTCTATTAGTTGATAATAATATAGAGGTTTTCCACAAGCTACTAATATTGATGATAATATTAAGATTTTACTAATATTTTTCATTTTTTTATTTTTAATTAATATTAATTATTTATATAGTTTAATTTGGTTTTCCTTCTTATTCCATATTATATTGCTAAATTTATCAAAGAATCCAATGCCAACTAAAGTATAATTATGTTCTAGACTAATAATGGCAACAACATCTTTAATTATATAGTCTCCAATACCAATTTCATCAAATATTACATATTTACCTTTGCTTTCACCACCTATTCCAGAAGTGTATACCTCTTGATTAAGATCTCTGATGTCTACTTTTTCATCAATAAGTCTGTTGTATAGCCTTTTTCCAATTGTTAAAATATGTGCTCCTGAATCAAAATGGCAATCTGTTCCTTCAATGCCATTAAAAGACATTTTAATATAATATTGATTGTTTCTTCTCTCTAGATCAACAATAGACTCAGAAGTGTTCCCAATAATATCTTCTTTGTCATAATAATTTTCTCTGTTACTTTCCTCTTTAATTTCTTCTCCATTTTCAATTGTAATAGTCCTTTTCTCTCCTGTGTTATATTTTATAGTTTTGATTCCATTGTAAAGGATGTCAAATTTGAATTCACCTAATTCGTTCCAAGTCTGTTCTGTTTCTTTTTTTTTAAATTCGATAATTTCTTCTCCATTCTCACCTCTTTTTTTTCCATCTAAAAAACCTCCAGTATATGTCTGTGTTACATTATACCCTTGATTATTAATATATGAAATTATTAATTTACCGATACCACTCATTTTTCCATTTTCCCATTCTCCTTCATAATGTTTGTCTATTTTGTTCCATTTGAATTTGCCTTCGCCATGAGGTTGTCCGATGTCATTTAAGCATCCGTAATAAATGCCGTCATCAATTACTAATCTCTCTTTCTTACATTGACCATAAATAAAATATGGAAATATTATTATTAATAATAATAATATCCTATTCATTTGTGATAAATTTTCCGCTTAGATGAGCAATCTTAAATTCTTCAATCTTTTTTCCTTTAACACTAGAGTCATTTGGAAAGGTATATACTTCTCTAGTGATTTCCTCATTATTAGTAATATATGAAGAAAATCCATATTCAATAATTTTAGTGAAATGTGTTGGAATTGTTGCTCCTCCTTGAGTAATATTACTGTCGTCACTAAATGAGAGAATAATTTTTACTCGAACATTTTGTTCTTGATACAAACTTCTTTCATAATCCTCTAATACTCTCCATACACCACTATTAAGTGTTTCATGCATTAATGCGCAATTTAAGTAACTCCATAAAAAGTTTTGATTTTCTTTATTGTCTTCAAAGAATTTTTTCGGAACTAAGTGGCCTTTGTCATATTCATTTTTATAATAATCTTTGTCATCAGAAGTGATAATTCCTGTTGGAACTTTGAATTCTGTAGTTTTTGTGATAGCCTCTGGATAAGTTACAGGTATTTTTCCAATATACTCTGTAGTATAATGGAGTTCTTTCAGTTTTAGTTCCCTAAAAATAGGGTATTCATATGTTAATACTAATGGTTGCTGATATGCTTCACTGTACACTACAGTAAATAATTCATTCTCTATAATTCTTTGAGAAAATGTGTTTGTATTAATAATAATTAAAAAAAGAGAAAGACTAATTATTCTTTTCATGGATTATTGAATTTAATTTTATGAAAGCTAATATAATTTATATTTATTTAAAATAAAGTTAATTATTTAATATTTTAATAAGAAATGGTTTCTTGGATTTGAAAAAATGAATACTTGTTTAGACCTAATTTTGCCGCATTATTTAAAATAGCTTTGATTTGAGCTATTCTCTTTCCAAATAAATTCTGACTATTCCCTTTTATATTGTATTGAAATGATTGGTAATCAGTATAAAATTTATATACTAACTGAAATTATAAATCTTAGAATACTTATTTGTAGCATAATGCATGAAAAATTCAAAATTTAACTCTTCACCTGTAATCTTTTTACATAAATCTTTTGCATCATATCTCTTTCCATGATTATGTATTTTTTCCCTTAACCATTTTAATAGTTCTTTTGTATCACCTTTCTCTATTTTAGATTCAATATTAGATATTTCATTTGAAGCTTGATTGTAAAATTGAGCAGCATAAAA
>MDTG01100516.1_pt1 | contig 37950 bp, 30 predicted proteins | sample 811421 | NCBI WGS metagenome assembly MDTG01 (sample SAMN05326645, study PRJNA326480) | marine metagenome | isolation source: seawater | place: Pacific Ocean: South East | collected 2011
AGGGCGCGGGAGCGCCCGCCCGGCGAGGGGCTAAAACGACTCCCGCCATTGAGGCGGCGGCCAAGGCCACGGAGTGGCCGCTTGGGCCGAGGGACTAAAACGACTACTCTTCGAAGCCATAGAGTTTGGCGGGGTTGGTGGCCAGAATGCGGTCGCGCGTGGCGGCGTCGGGCGCCCAGTCGTCGAGCATGTCGAGCAGGTCGCCGTCATTCGGCATCGGGATGTTGACGTAAGGGTGTGGCCAGTCGCTGGCCCAGACCACCCGTTCCGGATTGGCCGCGATGATCGCGCGGGCATAGGGCGCCACGTCGTCATAGGGCGTGCGGCTGGCCGAGGTGATGCGATAGGCGCCCGAGATCTTGGCCCAGGCGCGGCCGTCGGCCAGCAGCGACAGCATCTCCCGAAAGCCCGGATGGTCGGTGCCGATCGAGGTCGGCATATGGCCCAGATGATCGAAGACCACATCGACCGGCAGGCGGCCCAGGGTCTCGCGGATGTCGGCGAATTCCGACACGTCGATCAGCATCTGCATATGCCAGCCGAAGGGGGCGATCTTCTCGGCCAGGCGGCGGACGTCCGAGACCTCGATCCCGCTCTTGAACAGCAGGTTGATGCGCACGCCGCGCACGCCGGCCTCGTGCATCCGCTCCATTTCGGCGGTGTCGATGTTCTCGTCCACCACCACCACGCCGCGGAAATCCGGGCCGCCGGCGCGGATCGCATCCAGGGTGGCGCGGTTGTCGGTGCCGTAGACGCTGGGCTGCACGATCACCGCGCGCTGGATGCCCAGCGTGGCGAGCATGTGCTTATAGGCAGGCAGCAGGGCATCCGGCGGGGTGTAGGTGCGGTGCCGCGTATAGGGGTAGCGGCTTTCCGGTCCGAAAATATGCGCATGGCAGTCGCAGGCGCCCGGCGGCGGGGTGAAGCGCGGCTTGCGCGGCTGCGGATCTGCGGGCGCGCAGACCGGTATGAGATTCTCTCCGATCAAGGTCATCCTGCTTTCTTCCCAACCCTGCAGGCCGCGGAGGCCCAGGCGGTCGGCGGATCTGAGCAGATGGAACCAGGCCGCGCGGCGGGCCTTGTCCGGATCGCCCAGGCGGACGGCCGTCAGGATCCCCTCGAATTCACGCAGCAGCTTGCGCGCGGCATCGCGGCCGCCGGTCGCGCGTTCGGTTTCCACCGACAGCGCCACGCGGATGCGCGAGGCCAGGAACTGCATGAAGTCGCGGAAATGCGGGTTGTTGCTCGCGATGGCGATCGCGCGGTGAAAGGCGTGCTGTTCGTCGACCGCCGCTTCCCCGCGCTCCAGCCGGGATTTGAGGGCCTGGAACGCCTCCTCGACCTTTTCCAGCTGGGCACGGCTGCGCCGGCGCGCGGCCATGGCCGCGACGCTGACCTCCAGTTCCATGCGGAGTTCCATCACATGGCGGAAATCCTCGATGGTCCTGAGCCCGTCGGTGTCGATCTGGAACGAGGCGGCACCCGGATCCTCGGTCACGAAGGCGCCCACACCCTGGCGGGTGGTGACCAGGCCTTCCTGCCTCAGTTTCGCGATCGCCTCGCGGATGGCGCTGCGGCCCACGGCGAACTCGACGGCGAGTTCGGCCTCGGTCGGCATGCGTTCGCCCGGGGCGAAGACGCCGGTCGCGATCCGCTCGGAAATCTGCCGGGCAATCTCGTCGGACAGTCTTTTCGGACGATTGAGTGCCTGGAACTGACGTTCCGGCGCCTTTCCGCTGCGGTCGGTCACGTGTTTCATCCCCGTCTGTCGCGCCTTGTCCTTGGATACGGGTCCCGCAAGCGGGCCCCCTTGGGGTCTTGATGCCAGTGGCGCGGCCTGTTGTCACGACTAGCATGACGTCAGTTGTCTGACAACTGAAATCCGATGTATGAATTTAGCCCTGGGCAGCGCCCCGCAAGCCTGCCATCCTCGCCCCGCCGCCGGCCCGCTCGTCACCTCGGGCATGCGCGCCGCGGCCAATCATTCGGAGGAACCGGACCCATGCCTGCCGCCGCCACCATCGCGCCCGATACCCTGATCGACCGCCTGCGCGGGATCACCGGCCCGCGCGGTCTGATCACCGATGACGGCGACATGGCGCCGTTTCTCGAGGACTGGCGGAAGCTCTACAGGGGCCGGGCGATCGCCGTGGTCCGCCCGCAATCGACCGAAGAGGTCGCAGGCGTGGTGCGGCTTTGTGCCGAGGCCGGGATCGCGATCGTGCCCCAGGGCGGCAATACCGGCCTGGTCGGCGGGGCGGTGCCGGGGCTCGACGGCGCCTCGATCCTGCTGCAGCTGGGCCGGATGAACCGGATCCGCACGCTCGACACGCTCGATTTCTCGATGGTGGTGGAAGCGGGCTGCGTGCTGGAGACGGTGCAGCGTGCCGCCGCCGATGCCGGGCGCAAATTCCCGCTCAGCCTGGGGGCCGAAGGCACCGCCCAGATCGGCGGGCTGATCGCGACCAATGCCGGCGGCATCCATGTCATGCGCTATGGCATGATGCGCGATCTGGTGCTGGGGCTGGAGGTGGTTCTGCCCGACGGCTCGGTGCTGTCGGAGCTGACCACCCTGCGCAAGAACAATGTCGGCTATGATCTGAAGCAGCTGTTCATCGGCGCGGAAGGCACGCTCGGCATCGTGACGGCCGCCTCGCTCAAGCTGTTTCCGCAGCTGCGCGCCAGCCGCACCCTGTTCTTCGCGCTGCCCTCGCTCGCCGACGGACCGAAGCTGCTGTCGCTCTGCCGCGAGTTCACCGGCGATGCGGTGGAAAGCTTCGAGCTGATCCCGCGCCAGGGCATCGATTTCGCCACCGCCCATGTGGCGGGCGTGGTCGACCCGCTGGAGGGGCGGCCGGAATGGACGGTGCTGACCGAAATCTCCGGCCGTTCCGACGAACGCCTGCAGGAGGATCTGGACCGGCTGGTCGAAGAGGCTTTCTCGGCCGGGCTCGTCACCGACGGCACGATTGCCCAAAGCGAGGCCCAGGCCAAGGCGCTCTGGCTGCTGCGCGAAGCCATCGTCGAAGGCCAGCGTCTGGCGCCGGGCATCCAGATCAAGCACGACGTCTCGGTCCAGGTGTCCGACGTGCCGGCCTTCGTCCATGCGGCCTCGGAAGCGATCTGGCGGGTGCATCCGGATGCGCTGATCAACCCCTTCGGCCATCTGGGTGACGGCAACATCCACTTCAACGTCCAGCTGGCGGCCGGTGCGTCCAGGGAAGCGGTCGACGGCGTGTCGGACATCACCTATCGGGTGGTCGATCAGTTCTCGGGCTCGATCAGCGCCGAGCACGGCATCGGCCGGCTGAAGGCCGCCTCTTATGCCAAACGCTGCCCGAAGCCGCGCGCCGAGCTGATCGCCCGGCTGCGCAAGGCGGTGGATCCCAAGGGGCTCATGAACCCGCTCGTGTTCCGCGCCGGGAAATAGGGGCGGCGCTCTCCCCGCCGGCCGCGCCGCCGCCGGGCTGGCGATAGGCCCCCGGCGTGCTGCCGGTCCAGGCTTTGAAGGCGCGATGGAAGACCGCGGCGGAATCGAAGCCCAGCTCGGCCGCGATCGCCGCGATCGGCCGGTCGGTGCGGGTCAGCTCGCGGATCGCGATGTCGCGGCGCAGCGCTTCCTTCACCGCCCGGAAACAGGTGCCTTCCTCGGCCAGCCGGCGCGACAGGCTGCGGGTGGACTGGCCGAGGGCCGCGGCGACCGCGGCCAGATCGGCGGGCCCCGCCCGATCGCGGGCCAGTTCGTCGCGCACCCGGTCGGCCATCTGCGGCTCGCGCAGCGTGGTGAACAGCCACTGCCTGGGGGCGGCGTGCAGGAAGGGCAGCATCTCCTGCCGGCTGCGCCGAAAGCTCTCCCGCCCGATCGCGGCCGGCATGCACAGCCGGGTGACCGGCGCGTCGAAGCGCACGGGGCAGGGGAAGAGCAGGGCATGATCGGCGGCATGGGCCGGGGCCGGAAAGGCGAAGTCCACCCCGGTCACCGGGGTCTCGCGGCCGGCCAGCCATGACGTCACGCCGTGATGCAGCTTCATCATCAGCGCATGGCCGAAGGGGCGGGTGACGGCCTCGTCGGCCGCCCTCTCAAGCGTCACCTCGATGGTCTCGCCCAGGCGGTGGCACTCCAGCCGCCAGTCGTCGAGCAGCAGGTTCCAGACCCGGGTGAAGCGATAGAGCGCGGTCAGGATGGATGGTGCATCCAGGATGGCGGTGCACAGAAGTTTCAGGGATCCGGTGCGGATCCGCCGCGACCACAGCCCCATCATCTCGTCGCCGGTGCCGATCGCCACCTGTTGGTACAGCGCCACCATCTGGTCGCGGGTCACGCGTGCCGCCGGGGCATCCAGCAGGTCGGGGGCGATGCCGGCCGCGGCCACGAAACCGCGCAGCCGGTCGGGCGTGGTGATGCCGGCCGCCGCCTCCAGCAGCCCGTGCACGAAACCGGTGGAGAGCGTGTCGCCGGCATCGGTGTGCATGTCTCCGCCCTCCTGGCATGGGGGGATGAAGTTTGGCGGATTATGCATATCGGGCGGCGGGTCGTGGGATTTTTTCCGGCGGGATTTCAGCGTATGCCTGCCGATAAGGCGCCGGCACCGCGTGCCGCGCGCGGCGTATTCCGCCAGCAGATCCGGAGAGCCAGCATGACCACCATTCCCGCCCCGTCATCCGACGACGTGCTCAAGATCGAGATCGACGGCAATGTCGCGATCGTCACCATCAACCGGCCCGAGATGCGCAACGCGCTCGACGAGGCCGCGGTGGCGAAGATCGACGCCTTTTTCTCCAACGTGCCGCCCGAGGTGGGCGCGATCGTGCTTCAGACCGAAGGCCCGCATTTCTGCGCCGGCCTGGACCTGAAGGAACATCACGCCAAGCGCCGCTCGCCGACCGAATTCATGCGGGTCTGCCAGGGCTGGCACCGCGCCTTCGACAAGATGCAGCATGGCGGCATCCCGATCGTGGCGGCCATGCAGGGTGCGGTGGTCGGTGGCGGGCTTGAACTGGCCGCTGCCGCCCATGTCCGCGTCGCCGACCGCACCGCCTATTTCGCCCTGCCCGAGGGCCAGCGCGGCATCTTCACCGGCGGCGGCGCCACCGTCCGCGTCGCCCGCATCATCACCCCCGGCCGCATGATCGAGCTGATGCTGACCGGCCGCGTGATCGATGTGGAAGAGGGCCAGCGCCTGGGCCTTGCCCATTACATCGCCGACGACGCACGCGCAACGGCCCTCGACCTCGCCCGCAAGATCGCCGGCAATGCCCGGCTGTCGAATTACGCCATCGTCACCGCGATCAACAAGATCTCGGACATGTCGGCCACCGACGGTCTTTATACCGAAGGCCTGATCATGTGCATGGTCCAGACCGCCATCGACGACGTCCAGGGCCGGCTGGGCGATTTCGTCGGCAAGCGGACGGAGAAGGTGCAGTTGTAGTCTCGGTTGATTATATTTATTGACACAACATCATAAGTTAATGTCTGCTCCTGTCCGACATCGGGTCCATGTGGGGTGACCTTCCCCTCGGGCAGGAGCGGATAGCTCCTGTCCCCCGATCCTTGCCGTTTATATCCGAACAGGTATAATTATGGACCAGAGGCGCAGGCTCCTGTACTGGGAAGGCTCGTCGAAAAAGGACTTCAAGGAGTTCCCGATCGATGTGCAGAAGGACATGGGGGTTGCGTTGTTCATCGTCCAGCTGGGCGGTACGCCGGCTTCGGCAAAGCCCTGGAAAGGCCTTGGTCCGGGGGTCTACGAGCTGTCCGAAGATCATCGGGGCGACACTTTCCGAGCGGTGTATGCCGTACAGATCGGGGATGCAGTGCATGTACTCCATGCGTTTCAGAAGAAGTCCCGGTCTGGCATCTCTACACCCAAGCCTGACGTTGAACTGATTGAGAGACGTCTTAAAGTCGTGCTCGCTCGCTATGATGCGAGCAGGAGGATGTGATGGCCCGCACCGACGAGCCCGGGGGCACCGATAATGTGCTGTTCGACCTCGGTTTCGAGGACGCTGAAGATTTGTCGGCGAAGGCCGCACTGGCGTTCAGGCTCAACCAGTTGATTGACCAGCGCGGCCTGAGCCAGGCCGAAGCAGCCGCGATCATTGGCATGACCCAGCCGAAAGTTTCACAACTAAGACGCTATAAAATCCAGAATATATCTCTTGAGAGGCTCATGCAGGCACTGGTCTCACTCGATCAGCATGTCGAAATCGTGGTGCGACCCGGTCGGCCGACGCAGGCGCCGGGGATCAAGGTCGTATAAACTTCCGTCGGGTCAGGTCCCGATCAGGCGGGATCGCCTGATCGGGCAAGGATGTTTGATAGTCATGACCCCGGAGGCATTTTCGTGAACCGGAGCGAAGGGAAGCGGCTTTAAGCGCCGGCCTCGCGCCCCCCACAGAACCGGTCCAGCACGTTGCGCGTCACCCGCTCGGTATAGGGGTCGCGGGTGATCAGCCCGTTGACCCATTCGCAGGTGCCGGCCGTGAAGACTTCGCCGGCGCCTTTGGTGAAATGCACCACCATGCCGCTGCCGCGGGCATGTTTGCGGAGGCTTTCCTCCGACGCATCGTCGGTCAGCAGCGCGGCGCGGAAGCGGGCGTCGGCATCGCCCAGCATCAGTGACCAGCCGTCCTCGGGTCGTCCGCCTTCGGCCAGGGTCGCCCAGCCCATGGCCAGGATCTGAAGGCCTTCCGGCGCACCGTCGGTGAAGGTGGGTTCCGGCAGGCCGTCGGTGAAGGTGTAGTCCAGCCCGTCCATTTCGAAGCCGAAGATATTGGCCTCGTCGCCGAACATGTCGGCATAGCAGAGGCCCGTGCCGGCAAAGGCCCAGTGTTCCGGCCGGAACACGGTGAAGCCGCGCGGTGCCCGCCGCGCCATCCCGCCGAAGGCGGCATAGATGCCGCGCAGCGCATTCACGCCGAAGGTTTCCGCCCCCGGCCGGCCGACCAGCGGGTCTTCCCAGGCGCTGGTGAGGCGGGTGGTGTCGCCCGACAGCCGGATCGGATCATGGCCGCGGGCATCGTATTTGTACGAAACCTGGCGGCGGAGATCGTCCTCCAGCCGGATCTGCCAGAGGAAATTGCCGGCGAAGCGCGCCACCCTGCCGCCGCGCGCGACATAGCCGTCCACCGTGTCGCGCATTTCGGCCGACCAGTATTCGTCATGGCCCACGAAGACCGCGCAGTCATAGCCGTCCAGTGCCGCCGGGTCGGCATGGATGTCTTCCTGGGTCAGCACATCGACCCGATAGCCGGCCTGTTCCGCCCAGATCAGGAAGGGCCGCTCGTAAGAGGCCCAGCCGGCGAGCGCGTAATACTTGGTGAAGCCGTGCAGGAAAGCCCATTCCACGCAGTCATAGCGCGCCGGACCGGGCGCGCGCGGGCGGATCGCGTTCACCGATCGCGGCGCCCCTTCGGGCAGGTGGATCTGGCCGCGCGCCCAGGGTCGTTGGGTCGAGAGGATGGGGGAGCGGCCGCGCGGACGTTCGGGGTCCATGCCGTAATAGTGATTGGCGCCGCCCCAGTCGTTATAGGCCGACCAGGTGCCGGTGGCCGCGACCAGGGCGATGCCGCCCGCGGGCCCGGGATTGCGGATCACCACCAGATGATGGCCGAGCGGCAGGGCCTCCGGGTCGGCCGCGTCGCGGATCTCGATCAGATAGCCGCCGGGGGCCAGATCGGCAGGGATGGTCCAGTCATGGGCCACCGGCCAGTCGCAGCCGGTCTCCCAGGCCCGCGCGGGCACGGCATGAAAGCCGGGCTCCAGCGGCCCGATATCGGCCGCGAGCCGTGGCGCCGCCCCCTCGCGCAGGATGTGCAGGCGAACCGCCTTGCGGGTCGAGGACATATGCAGCCGCACCGTTTCTCCCGGCCGGTAGCTCCGCCGGTCGGAATAGCACCAGGCGGCGGCCGGTCCGTCCGGCTCGGGGCGTTCCGCCCAGAGTTCGCGGGCGCCGTTGCGCGGCCCCGAAAACGGTTGCGCGCGCAGATCGCCGCCGGGGCGGTCGCCCCGTGCGGATCCGGAACCGGTTGCCCCCGTGCTCATCAGGCGGCCTCCAGCCCGGCGGTTGCGTCCAGCGGCAGCACCGGCGTTGCATAGCGCGGATCGGCATGGGCCGCCCAATAGGCATCGTAAAGCCGCATGGTCACGGGGCCCGGCCGGTCATTGCCCAGGATCCGGCCGCCGACGCGCGATACCGGCATCACCCCGCCGGCGGTGGTGGTGGTGAAGACCTCGTCGGCCTCGTCCAGCATCTCGCGCGTGATCGGCGCCACCCGGCCTTCCAGGCCCAGCCCGTCGCACAGCTCCAGCACCGTCTTGCGGGTGATGCCCTGCAGCGCGCCGCGATCGGGGGTCAGCACCCGGTCGCCCGAAACGATGAAGACGTTGAAGCCCGGCCCCTCGGTCAGGAAACCGTCGCGGTCGAACAGGATCGCGGTGTCATAGCCCTCGTCATGGGCCTCCAGCAGGCCCGAGGTCAGGTCGTTCCACTGATAGTTCTTGACCGTGGGGTCGACCGAGGCGTCGGGCACGCGTGGTGTGCCGGCGATCCAGAGATGCGCGCCGCGGGCCTGCACGTCCTTGGGGATCACGTCGATCCAGGGGATGGCATAGGCGATCAGATGGTTGTCGCAGTCTTCCGGGCGGCGCGAGCCCGCAACCCGCGGCCGGCCGCGCGAACAGGCCATGGCGACATAGGCATGGGACAGCCCCGCCAGCGCCACACAGCGATGCAGGATCGCCTCGATCGCCGCCCGGTCCTCGGCCGGCTTCAGCCGGCGGCGGGCCATGGCCCGCTCGAAGCGGTCCAGATGGTCCTGCAGGCGGAAAAAGGCGCCGTCATGGACATGGACCACGTCATAGACCACGTCCGACCGGGTGAAGCCCCAGTCGGTGACGGGCAGGACGGCCTCGTCCATCGGCACGAAACGGCCGCGGACCCAGGCGGCGCCGCCGGCGAAGCGGCCGGTCCCGGTCTCGTTCTGATCAGTCATGGCTCAACCCCCCAGGGGATGGACGCGCTTGGGCGTGTTCTCGGCAATGTAGAGGCGCAGATAGGCGATGCGGGCGCGGAGCGATTCCCCGGCCATCTCGGGCGTCACATCGCCGTCGCGGGCGAAAGACAGCGCCCAGATCGCATCGCCGATGGTCATGGAGACGGGCAGGGCGCGGGCCAGCTCGTCGCTGTCGGGCACCACGAAATGGCGCAGCAGCCGGTCATACTGGATCTCGCCGATCTGCCGGTTGGCGGACAGATCGGCCGATCGGATCTGCCAGCCGCTTTCCGGCCCCAGCAGCAGCCGCATCGCCACCGGATGGCTGCGATAGAAATCGAGCGCCCGGTCGCAATGGATGCGGAACAGATCGGTCCAGGCTTCCAGCCGGTCGTGATCGACCTCCTCTTCGGCCAGAACCTCGAACTTCTCCATATACCGCCGGGCCAGCTCGAACAGCAGCACCCGCGTGTTGGGAAAGTAGTGGTACAGAGAGGCCGGCGGCACGCCTGCCGCCGCCGCCACTTCGGGCAGGCTGATTTCGGTGGTGCCCCGCTGCTGGAGCACGCTTTCCGCCGCGTCGAGAATGCTCTCGAAACGCAGCCTTCCGCGCCGCTGTCTGGGCGCGTCTGCGACCGTCGACGTCATCCGGCTCCCCCCGAACTGAAGTCGATCCGATTCCATGTGAAGAAGAGCCTAGCGTGAGATCCTGAGGCACTCAAGCCGGTAAATTCGAATTGATTCGAGTTTTGTGGCGCGGGTGCCGGGGCCATAAAAAAGGCGGCCCCCGCCGGGCCGCCTTGAAGCTGCCGGTAGCGGCCGTCAGGATCCGGGCGCCGCCGCCGTGCCGGCGAATTCGGCCAGCAGGGCCGGATAGGCCTCCATCGGCGGGAAGCCCGGATAGCTGTGGGTGGCGGGGGTGGTGGCCCAGGGGAGTTTGTCCGCGGTCCAGGTTTCCATGAACGGGCGGAAGCCGGCCGCATCGGCCAGCAGGGTGGCGCGCACGTTCACCAGCTCGTCCATGCCGTCGGGGCGGGGGAACAGCCAGCTGGCGCAGTCCGGGCAGAAATGATGCGTGGCCATCTGCCCCACCCGCCGCGCCACCGGCGTGCCCGAGGTCACCCGGAAGCGGTCGGAAAGATAAAGGCTGCTGAGCGAAAAGGCGCTGCCGGTCATGTGCTGGCATTCATGGCAATGGCAGGCCATGGTGATCAGCGGCCGGCCTTCGACCTCGAAGGTCACCGCGCCGCAGCGGCAGGTTCCGGGAATTTTATCATCCATCTCGCATTTCCCGTTTCGGGGGTGGGGGGGCAGGCTCAGTCGCGCAGCCAGGCGAAAACCGCACCATAGGGCGGCAGGGTGACGCGGTCACCCTCCACCCAGCCGAGCGCCAGGCGGTGATCCTCGTCCACCTCGTCCACCTCGCCCGCCAGTGCCACCGATCCGCCGCGGCCGGCCAGTTCGATCGCCACCATCAGCCGGCGGCCGTTCAGGCTGCGCACCAGGCAGATCATGTGCTCGGTGGCCTCGACGATGTCGATGTCGCCGGCCACAAGCTCGGGCCGGGCCTTGCGCCAGCGCAGGAAATGGCGGGTGAAGGACAGCACCGATTGCGGGTCGGCCGCCTGGGCCGCCACCGCCCTCAGCAGATGGTCGTTGGGGATCGGCAGCCAGCCATCGACGGTGGAAAAGCCGGCATGGCGGTCGCCATCCTCCCAGGGCATCGGCGTGCGGCAGCCGTCGCGGCCGGCGAAATCGGGGAAGAAGTTGAGCCCGTAAGGATCCTTCAGCTGTTCATAGGGCACGTCCGCCTCGGGCAGGCCCAGTTCCTCGCCCTGATAGAGGAAGACCGTGCCGCGCAGCGAACATAGCAGCGCGATCAGGGCCTTGGCGAATTCCGGCGGCGCATCCCGCCCGCCCCAGCGCGAGACCACCCGCTCGACATCATGGTTGCTGAACGCCCAGCTGGGCCAGCCGTCGCGCCCCGGCCGACCGTCGATGCCGTCGGCATGGAAGGCGTCGACCGCACCGGTCACATGGCGTGGATCGAATTCCGGGCCGAGCAGCGCGAAGGAATAGGCGGTATGAAGCGGCGCCTTCGGCCCGGCATAGTCGCGCATCACCTTCAGGCTGTCGTCGTCGGCGATCTCTGCGATCAGCAGAATATCACCGTATTCATCGGTGAGCGCGCGCAGGCGCCTGAGGAACCCAAGGGTTTCAGGTTGTGATTTATTATAAAGATGCCGCTGATAGTTGTATGGATTGGACGGCGTCACCGCCTCGGTCGGCGGCATGTCGTCGGGGCGCGGCGGGTTGTTTCGCAATTGCGGGTCATGGGTCAGGCAGTTGCAGGCATCCAGCCGGAAGCCGTCGACGCCGCGGTTCAGCCAGAAGCGACATTCGTCGAGCAGGGCATCCTGCACCGCGGGCAGGTGCAGGTTCAGATCGGGCTGATCGGTCAGGAAGTTGTGCAGGTAGTATTGCCGTCGCCGGGGTTCCCAGGTCCAGGCACTGCCGCCGAACATCGACAGCCAGTTGTTGGGCGGCGTGCCGTCGGGGCGCGGATCGGCCCAGACATACCAGTCGGCGCGGGCATTTTCGCGGCTGCGCCGGCTTTCCTGAAACCAGCGGTGGCGCTGCGAGGTATGGCTCAACACCATGTCGATCACGACCTTGAGCCCCAGCCGGTGCGCCTCTGCCAGCATCACATCGAAATCGTCGAGCGTTCCGAATAGCGGGTCGACTTCCCGATAGTTCTCGACGTCATAGCCGAAATCAGCCATCGGGGACTTGAAGAAGGGCGAAATCCAGACGGCGTCCACGCCCAATGCCGCCAGGTGCGCCAATCGTCTGGTAACACCCGGAAGATCACCGACACCATCCCCGTTCGTATCCTGGAAGCTGCGCGGATACACCTGATAGATCACCGCACCTCGCCACCATTGCATAGGCTCGTCCCTTCGCTGTCGCGCCCGCTGGCGCATCGTGATATGATCATAGCGTTTGATGCGTGCGTTTCACGCGTCCTTTGGCGGTTTTCCGCGGGACACCCTTCATTCCGCTGCAGCGCAGCATATATCTATGACCAACGTGCCGGTTCGATCGGCGCGACCGACAACAACGAGGGAGCATCATCGCGGTGAGTATCGAGGAGAGCAGCAACGCTCCGGAGCCCGTGCCCGTCATCACCCCGTTCCGGCGGGTGGCGGTGATCGGCGGCGGCGCCTGGGGCAGCGCGCTCGCAATGGTGGCGGAACGGGCGGGGCGTGAGACCCGTCTGTGGATCCGCGAAGCCGAGGCCGTGGCGGCGATCCGCGCCGGCGGCCGCAATCCCTTTCTTCCAGACCACGACATGCCGGCCGGGATTTCCGTCACCGGCGACATGGGGCAGGCGCTCGACGGCGCCGATCTGGCCCTGCTGGTCATCCCCTCGCAATTCCTGCGGGCGATGGCGGCAGAGGTGGAGCGCCATGCCGCACCGGGCATGCCGGTCGTGATCTGCAGCAAGGGGATCGAACGCGACACCGGCCTGCTGATGACCCAGGTGATCGCCGAGGTCATGCCCGGCCGTCCCCAGGCGGTGCTCTCCGGCCCCAGTTTCGCGGCCGAGGTGGCCGAGGGCCAGCCCACCGCCGTCACCATCGCCTCGGCCGATGTTCAGCCGCTGGACGATGACGAGGACGGGCCGCTCGACCCTGAAAGCATGGGGGCGGCGCTGGTCGCCTCGCTGGCGGCGCGGGTGGCGGTGACGCTGGGCACCACCAGTTTCCGGCCCTATCTCTCCGACGACCTCACCGGGGTCGAGGTCGGCGGCGCGGTCAAGAACGTGCTCGCCATCGCCTGCGGCATCGCCGCCGGGCGGGGGCTCGGCTCCAATCCGCGCGCGGCGATCATCACCCGCGGGCTGGCCGAGCTGAAGCGGCTGGCCCAGGCGCTGGGCGGCCGGCGCGAGACCGTCACCGGTCTTGCCGGCATCGGCGATCTGACGCTCACCTGCTCCAGCGAGCAGTCGCGCAACTTCACCTTCGGCCTGGCGCTGGGCCGAGGTGCCACGCCCGACGAGGCGCTGGCCGGCAAGTCGGCTGTGGTCGAAGGGGCCGTGAATGCCGAGACCGTCACCGCGCTGGCCCGCAGGCTGGGCGTCGAGATGCCGATCTCGGAAGCGGTACACGCCATCATCCGGGGCCGGCTCGACATCGATGCCGCGATGACCGCCCTGCTCACCCGCCCGATCCGGGCCGAAAGCCGCGCGCTGGAGCCGGTGGTCGCGATCGACCACCCCGCCACCCGCGCGAGCGATCTCGAGACGACGGACGCCTGATGACCGAACACAAGCTGATACTCGCAACCGACCTCGATGGCACCTTCCTCGGGGGCTCGGACGAAGACCGGCGCGCGCTCTATCAGGCGCTTCAGGCCCGGAACGACGCGCTGCTGATCTTCGTGACCGGCCGCGATCTGGGCTTCATCCGCGAACTGGTCGCCGAACCCGGCATGCCGCATCCCGATTTCGTGATCGGCGATGTGGGGACCACCGTGGTCGCCGGCCGCGATTTCCGGGTGGTCGACGAGGTACAGGCGCCGATCGCCCGGGCCTGGAACGATGCGGGCGAGCGGGTCAAGGCCATGCTGTCGGGGGAGCCCGGCATCCGGCTGCAGCCCACGCCGTTCGAGCGGCGGGTGAGCTATTGGTACGAGCCGGCCGAGCTTGAAACCGCCACCCTCGACAAGATCGCGGCCGCCGGGTTCGACTGGCTGCTCTCGGCCGATACCTTTCTGGACGTGCTGCCCAAGGGGGTGGCCAAGGGGCCGACCCTGCTGCAGCTGGTCGAAACCCTCAACCTGCCGGCCGATCGGGTTCTGGTCGCCGGCGACACGCTGAACGACCTCTCGCTGTTCGAAACCGGACTGAAAGGGGTGGCGGTCGGCAATTCCGAGCCGCGCCTCGTTGAGCAGCTGACCGACAAGCCCTGGGTTTACCGGAGCACCGGCCACGGTGCCGCCGGCATCGCCGAGGCGATCCGCCATTTCGGCCTCGACTGAGCCCGCGGGTGCCTGCCGGTGCCGGCAGAACCCGCCCGCCCCCAGCCGGGACCGCAACCGAGATCGAAAGGGACAGGGATGAACCGCAAGTCATCGCTCGTGATCGTCTATCACCGTCAGCCCTATGAGGAAGAGGTGGTCGGCGACCGCGTCGTCTATCGTGAAAACAAGAGCCCGAACGGGATCGTTCCGACGCTGAAGAGCTTTTTCGGCCGCGTGCCCGAAGGCAAGGGCGCGTGGGTGGCCTGGAAACAGGTCAGCCCCAAGCGCAAGGAAAGCTTCGAGCGGGTGATCGATATCGAGGACAGCTATGGCCGGTATTCGGTCTCGCGGCTGCCGCTGACCGCCGACCAGGTCAGGATGTTCTACCACGTCACCTCGAAAGAGGCGCTGTGGCCGATCCTGCATTCCTTCCCCTGGCTGTTCCGCTACGACACCACCGACTGGAACACCTTCCGCGAGGTGAACTGGCTGTTCGCCGAGGCGGCGGCCGCCCAGGCCGAGGATGATGCGCTGGTCTGGGTGCACGACTACAATCTCTGGCTGGTGCCCGGCTATCTGCGCCGGATCAAGCCCAGCCTGAAGATCGCCTTCTTCCACCACACCCCTTTCCCGGGGCCGGATGTGTTCAACATTCTGCCCTGGCGCGAGGAGATCGTGGACAGCCTGCTGGCCTGCGATCTGGTCGGCTTCCACATTCCGCGCTATGCCAAGAACTTCGCCGATGTCGCGCGTGCGCTGCGCGATGTGGAGGTAGAGGCGACCACGCGGGTCGAAGAGGGCATGTCGCCCTCGGGTCTGGCGCTGTCGGAACCCGAAGTGCCGGTGGCGGTGCGCCACAAGGGCCACAAGGTCGGCATCGATGCCTTCCCGGTGGGCACCAACCCGAATTTCGTCGCCAAGGTGCTCGACACCGAGGCCAACCAGACGCTTCAGTCGGAAATCGAGGAGGAACTCCGCGACCGCCGGCTGATCGTGGCGGTGGGCCGCACCGACTATACCAAGGGCATCCGCGAGACCCTGCAGGCCTTCGAACGCCTGCTGGAACGCCGGCCGGAGCTGCACACCAAGGTCAAGCTGATGGTGGTGTCGGTTCAGGCCGCCACCGGCATGCGGATCTATCGTGACACCCAGCGCGAGGTTGAGGCCCTGGTCGGGCGGATCAACGGCCGCTTCTCGACCCTTGGCTGGACGCCGATCCTGCTGTTCTCGAACGCCATCCCCTTCGACAAGCTGATCGCCTATTACCGCCGCGCCGATGTCTGCGTGATCACGCCGCTGCGTGACGGGCTGAACCTGGTCGCCAAGGAATATGTGGCGGCCAAGCGCGGCCAGGAAGGCGCGCTGGTGCTGTCGGAATTCACCGGCTGCGCGGTGGAATTCCCGCAGGCGATCCTGACCAACCCCTATTCGGACCGGGCGATGGATGCCGCCCTCGACCAGGCGCTCGACATGGCGCCCGACGAGGCGCGGGCGCGCATGGCTTCGATGTACGAAACCGTGCGCCGCTACGATGTCGCCCGCTGGGCCGATCATACCTTCGAGCGGTTTGATGAAATCGGCACGCCCGACGAACCGCCGGCGCTGAAGGCGGTGTGACCGGGCGTCATGCCTGCGCGGGCAGGTGCTGACGGCTGCGGTTCAGGCTGAAGAAATTTCGCTGAACAATCGGTCGCGGGCGCCGGCCTTCCGGATATATCCTGTCCCCCGCCCCGCCGGCCCGGCGCTTTTGCTGCCAGGGCAGGCGGGGCGTGTTTTCGCCCGGGTGCATGTTTTCGCCCGGGTGACCGGCATGGGGTGCATGTGCGAACGACAGGGGACGGCGGCCAATGACCACCAAGCTCAGCGTCAATCTCAACAAGGTGGCGCTGCTCCGCAATCAGCGCGACAACGGCTATCCCGATGTGCTGGCGACGGCGAAGCGGGTGCTGCGCGCCGGCGCCCATGGCATCACCATCCATCCCCGACCGGACGAGCGCCATATCCGGCGCAGCGATGTGATGGACCTGGCCGGGCTGTTCGCGACCGACCTGCCCGAGGTGATCGGCGCCGAGTTCAACATCGAAGGCTACCCGTCGGGAGATTTCGCCGAGCTGGTCAACCAGGTCCGCCCGCATCAGGTGACGCTGGTCCCCGACGCGCCGGGGGCGCGCACCTCGGAAGAGGGCTGGGATTTCGACAGCCGGGCCGAAGAACTCGCCCGCGGCATCGATCTGGTGCGGCCCTCGGGCGCGCGCATCGCCGTGTTCATCAACCCCGACCCCAAGGCCCCGGCCGCGGCGAAGGCGCTGGGGGCCGACCGGGTGGAGATGTATACCGGCATCTACGCCATGGCCTGGGACCGCCCGGATTTCGAACCCGCCGCCGCCTATGTGGCCGCCACCGCCCAGGCCGCCGCGCAAGCCGGGATCGGCCTCAATGCCGGCCATGACCTGAACCTGGTCAACCTCGCCGACTTCCTGTCGCGCGCGCCTGGCTGCCTGGAAGTCTCCATCGGCCACGCCATCACCGCCGAAGCACTGGACTATGGCTGGGACGAGACGGTGCGGCGGTATCTGGACATCATTGATGGGATAGGGTGAGCGGACACCCATGGCATCATCAGATTTGCGCAGAAGGCCCGCGGTATAAACGATTTTGCGCAGGCGTAAACGGCGGATAGGGTTTCGGGTCGGGGCATTGCTGTTCCAGCGCAGCCTGCCGCCGCACCGGCTGGAGGTCTGCTATGCCTGATGTCGTGGATGACCCTGTCGGCGCTGCCTGGCTGATGCGGCATTACGGCATCGCCCTGCCAGGCCGGCTTCGGGTGACCAGCCGGATCGGCGGGCGGCGGATGACGCAGACCGACGGCGTCGTGTCCCGCGAAACCTGGGTCGAGGCGATGCGGCCGGCGCCCCATCCGGCCGCTCATCTTCAGTTTCATCTGCGCCACGAGGTGCCGCATCTGGACTTTCTGGCGCGGCTGTTCACGGCAAGCGGGCCCGACATCGTCCAGAACTGGGTGGCGGAAGAGCCGACCGGGCGCTATGCGCGTCGCGCGGCCTTTCTCTACGAGTGGCTGACCGGGCGTATGCTGCAGGTCCCGCCTCGATCCGGCGGCAATTATGTCGATGCGATCGATGCGGCGGGCCTGGTCGCGGCATCGCCCGATCAAGTACAGAAGGTGGCGCGCTGGCGGGTGAACGACAACCTGCCGGGCACGCGGCATTTCTGTCCGATCCTGGTTCGGACGCCTGCCATGGTGCAGGCGGCGGCGCTGGACGTTTCGGCACTTTTCAAAGATCTGGTGGCCGAATTCGGCGAAGATCTGCTGATGCGCGCGGCGGCCTGGCTGACTCTCAGGGAAAGCCGGTCGAGTTTTGCGATCGAGGGCGAGGCCGATAAGGCGACGCGGATCCAGCGCTTTGCGGATGTCATGGCCCGGCGCACGGGGCAGGGGGGTGTGCCGCTCGACGATGCCGCCCTGGCTCTGTTGCAGCGCGAGATCCTGGGAGAAAAGACCGTGATCGGCCGCTTCGGCCTGCGCCAGTCACCGGTCTTCATCGGCGAGACCTCGCGCTATCAGAACCTCGTCCACTATGTGGCCCCGCCCGCCGAAGACCTGGTCCCGATGCTCGACGGGCTGCGCAGTTTCCTGGTGAAGACCGCTGGTCAGTCGCCGGTGATGCGGGCGGCGGTCGCCGCCTTCGGCTTCGTCTATATCCATCCGCTCGCCGACGGCAACGGCCGTGTCCATCGCTTCCTGATCAACGACCTGCTGCGGCGCGACGGCACGATCCCCGCTCCGGTTATCCTGCCGGTCTCGGCCGTCATCACCGATGATCCCGGCGAACGACGCGCCTATGATCAGGTGCTGGACGAGGTCTCGGCGCCGCTGATGCAGGCGATGCGCGATCAGATCAGCTTCCGGCCGACCGGGGCCATGTACCCGGATGGCATCGTCTCGGATATCGAAATCAATGATCCCGACATGGCCCGGCCCTCCTGGCGCTACCCGGATCTGGCCCCGCATGTCGTGTTCCTGGCCCGGATCCTGGACCGCACGATCAGGGAACGGATGCGGGCGGAGGCCCGCGACCTCCGCCGCCACGCCCGGGCGCGCGCGGCGCTGAAGGAGGTGGTGGAGATGCCCGATCCCCAGGCGGACCGCGTGCTGCGCACGATCGAGCAGCACCAGGGCAGGCTCAGCAACGCCCTTACTCGCGAGATGCCGGTGCTGGGCGAGCCGGGAGTGTGGGAGGAGGTGGTGGCGGCAGTGATGCGGGTTTGGGGGGAGGAGGATGATGCGGCCGCAGGCACGCGTGTTTAGGGGCGTATGGAGGGCTCGGTGCAGTCCGTGATGCGGCTGGCGTGCAAGATGGACTTATCGTCGCTTTGCTCGCGATCTGCCAAGCCGCCCCTGGCCTCATCTGCCCGGCTGTCTGTGATCAGTAAATGATCTGGTGGATATCCGTAGCGGATTGGATGGTCTTGTCGTGCTGCCCCTGCGGGTTCAGAACGTGCTGAATCCTGTTTGCGGCAGGGCCGTCATATCCCCGAACCAGCCTGGCCAGACATTGAAGCCGTTCGCAGTCGACGCCGAAGCGCTGCCAGTCGTGGACGACACGCTTGGGCAGGCGATCCCAGAAACCGATCATGTTCAGATCTGCGACGGCCACCAGCAACTCATCCTGCCCGTCGGCCGTCTCCAGCGGCAGGCCGCGCAGGAACGCCCCGAAGCGATCGAACACCTGCCCCCTCAGTTCGGGGGTATCCAGGGCCTCGGCGAGCTTGCGGCGTTCGCTGGGGCGCAGGCGGGCAAAGCTGAGACGTGCCAGCCTGTTCACGACGTCTTCAGGCGTCAGCATCTATTCTCCATCTTATAGAAGACTCATGTCACTTATGTGGTGATGCTTGTGTCTGACTCTGGTGCCCGTGTCCAATTCTGTACCTGCCATCCTCTGTTTAACATCTCTACTGTCCTCCCGGCCTCCGCCGGGATGACGGTGGAGGGGTCATACAGAGGCAGGTAAGTAAGGTCGAGGATATGAGTGCCTGAAGATAAGAAATGATATGCGTTCTCTGAGGATGTCGCCAGGGTGGTGGTGTAAATTTAGGACGTGGAAGGCTCATGCAGGGCCGGGGCGACAGCTAAAATCTGCATAAATGTGAGATTATGAAATTCTTTGATGATTTAATTGTCCTATGTATTTCGTGCGAAACGGTTGCGCTGAAGTCGGCCATATCTCCATCTTTAAACGGCCGTCCAGACCCGACCAATGACCCATCACCCTCCCCCCGGTTGACCATCCCCCGCCATTCCCGCCCGCAGCCCCCGCCGCAAGGGGAGGCGCCGTCGTCGGTCAAGTGCCCCTGTCGCCGCATGCCGGGGCGCGCCCGTGCGGTCTGCGGATATGCGCGCCGTTGACCGCACTGAAATTTCGTTCTGCGATAAATAACTTATCCATAAGAGACGCAGACGCCGCCGCAGGCCCTTCGCATCCGCGATGCGCCAATATGTCGCACTGCATCTACGGGCCCTGCAGAGTCTTGGGAACCATATAGGTTCCAGGCCGCACAGCAGGCCATGAGACCAGAGGTTGGTCAGGATGGCCGACCTTCGCTTTTGCCTTCGGCAGGGGCGAGTCCTATGATGCGCGCCGCAATGGTCCGTTGTTGCGCCGCACAAAAGTGACACCCTATCCCATGAGTACTGTCTTGAGCCGGATCCGCGTCCTGTCCACCCTGCCTCTCATGGCGTTGTTGGGCGGTTGTAATCTCGTCCTGATCAATCCGTCTGGTGACATTGCGTCGCAGCAGAGGGACCTCATCCTTCTGTCGACCGTGCTGATGTTGCTGGTGATCGTGCCGGTCATGCTTCTGACCGTGTTGTTCGCCTGGCGATACCGGCAGTCCAACAAGAACGCCCGCTACGAGCCCGAGTGGAGCCATTCCACGAAGATCGAGCTGGCGGTCTGGGGCGCACCGCTGGTGATCATCCTGTGCCTGGGCACGGTGACCTGGATCAGCACCCACGCGCTCGACCCCTACAAGCCGCTCGACCGCATCGGCCCCGATCAGCCGGTCGCCGCCGATGTGACGCCGCTGGAGGTCGAGGTGGTCGCGCTCGACTGGAAGTGGCTGTTCATCTATCCCGAATACGGGATCGCCAGCGTCAACGAGATGGCGGCGCCGGTCGACCGGCCGATCACCTTCAGGATCACCGCCTCGTCGGTGATGAACTCGTTCTTCGTGCCGGCGCTGGCGGGCCAGATCTATGCCATGCCGGGCATGCAGACCAAGCTGCACGCGGTGATCAACAAGCCGGGCACCTTCGATGGCTTCTCGGCCAATTACAGCGGCGCCGGCTTCTCGGGCATGCGCTTCAAGTTCCACGGCCTGTCGCAGGACGAGTTCGCGGGCTGGGTCTCCACCGTGCGCGCGTCGGGCCAGACGCTCGACGGGCCGACCTATCTGACCCTGGAACGGCCGAGCGAGAACGTGCCGGTCATGCACTACGCCCATGCCGACCCCAAGCTCTATGACCGCATCCTCAACATGTGCGTCGAGCCGGGCAAGATGTGCATGGGGGAGATGATGGCGATCGACGACCGCGGCGGCCTCGGCATCGCGGGCATCAACAACGTCATCCCGGTGGCCTCGCTCGAATACGACAAGACCGGTCGCCGCGGTGCGGTGTTCGGCCCCGAGCCGGTCTATGTCGCCGCGCTCTGCACCACCGACGACCCGATCGGCGTTCGCGCCGGCGGCCCTGCCGCTCCGCTGCCGGCCATCAATGCCCCGGTCATCAATGCCAACAACAACCAGGACGTGAGTCCGGCCCCGAAGGCGGTGTCGTTGCTGACCCCGGCCCCCGAGACCGGCGTGCCCGGCCCCGCCAATTCCTGACCTGAGACTCCGGTAATCATGTCTGAACAAACCGCAGGGACGTCGTTCCTCCTCGGCCGGCTGAGCCTGGACTCACTGCCGCTCCACGAGCCGATCGTGGTTGGAACGTTCATCGCGGTCGCCCTCGGCGGCCTCGCCCTCTTCGCCGTCCTCACCCGCTACCGCCTGTGGGGCTACCTCTGGAAGGAGTGGTTCACCACGGTGGACCACAAGCGCATCGGCATCATGTACATGGTGCTGGGCATCATCATGCTGCTGCGTGGCTTTGCCGACGCGATCATGATGCGCCTCCAGCAGGCCATCGCCTTCAACGGCAGCGAAGGCTATCTCAACGCCCATCATTACGACCAGGTCTTCACGGCCCACGGCGTGATCATGATCTTCTTCGTGGCGATGCCCATCGTCACGGGTCTCATGAACTACATCGTGCCGCTGCAGATCGGCGCCCGCGACGTGTCGTTCCCGTTCCTGAACAATTTCAGCTTCTGGATGACGACCGGCGGCGCGGTCCTGATCATGATGTCGCTGTTCGTGGGTGAATTCGCCCAGACCGGCTGGCTGGCCTATCCGCCGCTGTCGAACATCGCCTACAGCCCGAATGTCGGCGTCGACTACTATATCTGGGCCCTGCAGATCGCGGGCGTCGGCACATTGCTGTCGGGCGTGAACCTGATCTGCACCATCGTGAAGATGCGCGCGCCCGGCATGACCATGATGAAGATGCCGGTCTTCACCTGGACCGCGCTCTGCACCAACGTGCTGATCGTCGCCGCCTTCCCGATCCTGACCGCCGTTCTGGCTCTGCTGTCGCTCGACCGTTACGTGGGGACCAATTTCTTCACGAACGACTTCGGCGGCAACCCGATGATGTACGTCAACCTCATCTGGATCTGGGGCCATCCCGAGGTCTACATCCTGATCCTGCCGATGTTCGGCGTGTTCTCGGAGGTCACCGCGACCTTCTGCGGCAAGCGCCTGTTCGGCTACAAGTCGATGGTCTATGCGACCGTCGCCATCACCGTCCTCTCCTACATCGTCTGGCTGCATCACTTCTTCACGATGGGCTCGGGCGCCAGCGTGAATGCCTTCTTCGGCATCACCACCATGATCATCTCGATCCCGACGGGCGCGAAGATGTTCAACTGGCTGTTCACCATGTATCACGGCCGCATCCGTTTCGAGCTGCCGATGATGTGGACGGTCGCCTTCATGCTGACCTTCGTGATCGGCGGCATGACCGGCGTGCTGCTGGCGGTGCCGCCGGCGGACTTCTCGCTGCACAACAGCCTGTTCCTGATCGCCCATTTCCATAACGTCATCATCGGCGGCGTGCTGTTCGGCGCCTTCGCCGCCATCGCCTACTGGTTCCCGAAGACCTTCGGCTTCAAGCTCGACGTCTTCTGGGGCAAGGTCTCGTTCTGGCTGTGGGTGGTGGGCTTCTACTTCGCCTTCATGCCGCTCTACGTGCTGGGCCTGATGGGCGTCACCCGCCGCATGCGGGTCTTCGACGACCCGTCGCTGCAGATCTGGTTCGTGATCGCCGCCCTGGGTGCGGTGATGATCGCGGGCGGCATCGCCGCCTTCCTGATCCAGATCGCGGTCAGCGTCCGCAACCGCAACAAGCTGCGCGACACCACCGGCGACCCCTGGGATGCGCGCACGCTGGAATGGGCGACCTCGTCGCCGCCGCCGGACTACAACTTCGCCTTCACGCCGGTCATCTACGATCGTGATGCCTGGTGGGATATGAAGCAGAACGGCTATCAGCGTCCGCAGATGGGCTTCCGCTCGATCCACATGCCCAAGAACACCGGCGCCGGCATCATCCTGGCGGGGCTCAGCGTCGTGCTCGGCGTGGCGCTCATCTGGTACATCTGGTGGCTGGCGGCGGTGTCCTTCGTGGCGCTGATCGGGTCGGCGATCTATCACACCTTCAACTACAACCGCGACTTCCACATCCCGGTCGAAACCGTGGAGAAGACGGAAGCCGAGCGGACCCGCCAGCTCGCGGTTCAGGGGTGACGACATGACTGCAACCGTTCACGGCGCCCCCTCCGCTTCGGGTCGTCCGGCCTCGGGCCGGGCCGCAAAGGCCCGCCCGTTCTACCTGGAAGAAGAGCACGCGCACGCCGAAGGCAGCAGCACGTATCTCGGCTTCTGGATCTACCTGATGAGCGACTGCCTGATCTTTGCGGCGCTCTTCGCGGTCTATGCCGTGCTCGGTGGCAATTATGCCGCCGGGCCGGCGCCCCGCGACCTGTTCGACCTGGAGCTGGTGGCGCTCAACACCACCATGCTGCTGCTCTCGTCCATCACCTACGGCTTCGCCATGATCTCGATGGAGAAGCGCAAGGTGGCCGAGACCCAGATGTGGCTGGGGATCACGGGGCTCTTCGGCCTCGCCTTCCTCTCGATCGAACTTTACGAGTTCGCGCATCTGATCCATATCGGTGCCACGCCGCAGCGCAGCGCCTTCCTGTCGGCCTTCTTCACCCTGGTCGGCACCCATGGCCTGCACGTCACCTTCGGCACCATCTGGCTGGTGACGCTGATGGTTCAGGTCTCGAAGCGCGGCCTGGTTCCGGCCAACCGCCGCCGCCTGATGTGCCTCAGCATGTTCTGGCACTTCCTCGACGTCGTGTGGATCGGCGTCTTCACCTTCGTCTATCTGATGGGGATGCTGCGATGAGCGCGGAGCTGAACAGCCTGCACGGCGCCAACGTCCACGGGCAGGCCCACGGGCACGCCCACGAAGACGATCACGGCGCGGGCCACGCCTCTTTCAGCGGCTATATGAAGGGGTTCATCCTCTCCGTCATCCTGACGGCGATCCCCTTCTGGCTGGTGATGGGCGGCGTGATCGAAGACGCCCAGACCACGGCCGTGGTGATCATGGCCTTCGCGGCCGTGCAGATCGTGGTCCATATGGTCTACTTCCTGCACATGAACCTCAGCTCCGAGGGCGGCTGGAACATGCTGTCCCTCACCTTCACCGTCATCATCGTGGCGATCACCCTCGCCGGGTCCATGTGGGTCATGTACCATCTGAACACCAACATGATGCCGGTCCACGACATGAGCCAGCTGCCGTGACCAAGCCGAAAGGCGACATCACGCCGGAAGGGGGGCGTCCCGAAAAGGGGGCCCCTCCCGGCAGGCGGCGCGGCCGCAGGACGGGGACGCTCATTCTGGTGGGCGTCCTCTTTCTCATTGGCATTGCCGGTGGGCTGGCGCTCGGCATCTGGCAGGTGGAGCGCCGGGCCTGGAAGCATGATCTGATCGCGCGCGTCGATGCCCGCATCCATCAGGATCCGGTCGCGGCCCCGGGTCCTGATGCCTGGTCCCGGATCACCCGCGACGGCGACGAATATCGCCGCGTGGCGCTTGCCGGCCGCTTCCTGAACGACCGCGAGACCCTGGTCCGCGCCACCACCGATCTCGGCGCCGGCTATTGGGTGGTGACGCCCTTCACCGACGATCGCGGCTTCACCGTGCTGGTCAATCGCGGCTTCGTCCCGCCCGAGCGGAAAGACCCCGCCAACCGCGCCGCCGGCCAGATCGACACCGACACCAGGGTCATCGGCCTGATGCGGATCACCGAACCCGGCGGCGGCTTTCTGCGCGAGAACGACCCGGCGGCGGAGGCCTGGTATTCCCGTGACGTTGCGGCGATCGCCCGGGCCCGCGGGCTGACGGAGGTCGCACCCTATTTCGTCGATGCCGCGGAAACCGCCCCCGGCGGCTATCCCGTGGGCGGGCTCACGAAAGTCAGCTTCCCCGACAGCCATCTGGTCTATGCGCTCACCTGGTTCACGCTCGCCCTGATGTCGGCGGCGGGTGCGGTGTCTCTCCTCCGCTCCGAGATCCGGCGGCGGCGCGGCTGAGGGCGGCCTGTCAGGCCGCCCATTTTCGCCCCCATTCCCGCTCGCATCCCGGCCCGAAACATCGGATGATCGGCTGAACCGATGTCAGCGGAGCCTGCCCCCCATGTCCAGCCTCGGCGCCGTCGCCCGGCGCAGCCTCGTCGATGCCGCGATCGAGCGGCTGCGTGCCCAGATCGGCCGGGATGGCTGGGGGGCAGGGGACAGGATTCCGCCGGAACCCGAGCTGGCCCAGGCGCTGGGCGTCGGCCGCGGCACGGTGCGCGAGGCCGTGCGGGCGCTCGCTTATCTGGGCCTGCTGGAGGTCCGCCAGGGCGACGGCACCTATGTCCGGGCGGTCGACGAGCCGGCCGACGCCCTGCGCCGGGTTGCCAATGCCGGGCTGCGCGATCATCTGGAGCTGCGCGCGGCGCTGGAGGTGGAGGCGGCGCGGCTCGCGGCGCTCCGCGTGACGCCCGACAGCCTGGCCCGCATCGACCGTGCCCTGGCCGCCCGCGGTCTGGTCGAGCCGGCCCCAAGTGATCCCGCCGCCTTCGAGACCTATCTGGAACAGGACATCGCCTTCCACCTGTCGGTGGCAGAGGCTGCCGGCAATGCGGCGCTCGCCGAACTCTATGGCTGGTTCACCAATCAGCTGCGCCGCTATCTGCGCATCTCGCTCGCCGATCGGAGCCTGCCGGAGCCGAGCCTCGCCGCCCATGTCGCGGTGCGCGATGCCATCGCGGCGCGCGATCCCGACCGGGCGGCGCAGGCGGCACGCGACCTGCTGGCGCCGCTGATGGCGGTGGTCGAAGGCCGGTTGTCCGACCCGTCTTCGCCCCCGAAAGCCTCCCGTACCAAGCCCCTCCGCACACTGAAAGCCCCCGGTCTGTGACCATGTCCACCTCGTCCCCGCGATCCTCTGCCGCCGTCAGCCGCGGTGCCGCGCTGCTGCTGATCGTCGCCATCGTGCTGGTGGCGCTGAACCTGCGCCCGGCGCTCACCAGCATCGGGCCGCTGCTCGGCACCGTCTCCGCCGCGCTCGGCCTCGACAGCGCCACCGCCAGCCTGGTCACCACCCTGCCGGTGATGTGCCTGGGCCTGTTCGGCCCGGCAGCCCCCATGCTCGCTCGCCGCATCGGCGTGCCGGCCGCCGCGGTGGTGGCGCTGGTGATGATTGCGGTGGGCGTGGTGCTGCGTGGCTTCTTCGGGCCCACCGGCCTGTTCGCCGGCTCGCTCTTGGGCGGTGCCGGCATCGGCATTGCCGGGGTCCTGCTGCCGGGCGTTGTAAAACAGGCCTTCCCTGACAAGGCAGGGTTGCTGACCGGCATCTACACCATGGCGCTCTGCGGCGGTGCCGCGATCGCCGCCGGGGTCACCGCGCCGATTGCCGAGGCCAGCGGCAGCTGGGCGGTGGCGCTGGGGGTCTGGGCGATCCCGGCGCTGCTCGCCGCGGCGGTCTGGTGGCCGGCGGCGCGCCATCTCGACACCCGGGCGGGGCACCGGCCCCATACCGGCACGCGGCTGCTGACCTCGCCGCTCGCCTGGTCGATCACGCTGTTCATGGGCCTGCAAAGCTCGCTCGCCTATTCGGTGTTCGGCTGGCTGCCCAGCATTCTGCAGGATCGTGGCGTCAGCGTGGTGATGTCGGGCCTCGTGGTGTCGGTGTCGCTGCTGGTGCAGACGGTCTCGGCGCTGTTCGTGCCCGTGCTGGCGGCCCGGCGGCGCAATCAGCAGCTCTGGGTGCTGGCGATCATGGCCTGCACGATTTCGGGCATGCTCGGCATGATGTGGGGGCCGGTTGCGACCATGTGGCCCTGGGCGGTGGTGCTGGGCATCGGCCAGGGCGGCTGTTTCGCGCTGGCGCTGGTGATGATCGTGCTGCGGTCGGGCGATGCGATGACGGCGGCCCGGCTTTCCGGCATGGCCCAGTCGGTGGGCTACACGCTTGCGGCACTCGGGCCGCTCGCCATCGGCCTGATCCACGAACTCACCGGCGGCTGGTCGCTGGTCGCCTGGCTGCTCAGCGGCATCGGCCTGGTCGCCCTGGTCAACGGCCTGATCGCCGCTCGCGACCGCACGTTGTGAACCTTTAGAAAAGATTGCGCATCGATAGTCACTCCGTGATGCAGATCGCCACAACCTGGTGATAGAGTGGGCACCCGAGAGGGGGAGGCCGGGCCGTGCAGGCCGGCCGGAGGGATCAGGAAGGGGTGCCCATGACCGCCAGCGAGAAGACCAGCACCGCATCGGCAGGGGCTGCCGCATCCGGCTCTGCCGTAACCGGTTCTGCCGTAACCGGTTCTGCCGCAACCGGTTCAGCAGGCGGCCCCGGCCCGGCCGCTCCGTCCAATGCCTATCTCGACATGGGCCGCCTCGGCCGCAGCAGCGAGGTGATCTATGGCATCGGGCTGATCATCATCTTCCTGGTGGTGCCGCTGGGCGCCGCCCAGGTGATCGGCCCGATCCAGGCCTGGGCGATCAGCACCTACGGCCCCCCCGATGCCATGGTCAACCTGTTCGCGACCACGGCCAATATCGTGGGCTTCCTGATCTGGATGGCGATGTTCCCGATCTGGATCCTGGGCGTCTTTCTGGTGGTCCGGCTGCTCAACCAGCGGCCGTTCATGACCCTGATCTCGCCGACGCGCACCTATAATCTGAAGCTGGTCGGCCTCGCCTTCGTGATCTATCTGCCGCTGGTGACGCTGTCCTCGCTCGCCGGCATCTGGCTCGCCGGCCAGCCGGTGACCTTCAACTTCGTGTTCGAACCGGCAGGCTGGATCGCGGGCCTGGCCCTCGGCCTCGTGCTCTACCTGATCCAGGCGACCTCCGACGAACTGGTCTTCCGCGCCTATCCCCTCCAGGGCGTCTACGCCGTGATCGGCCGCCCGGTGGTCGCCGCCATCGGCGCTGCGCTGATCTTCTCCCTCTACCATTACAGCCCCGCCAACACGCCCGAAACCTATGCCAGCCTGTTCATCGCCGGCCTGTTCGCGGCGGCGCTGACGGTCAAGGCCCAGCGCCTGGAACCGGCGATCGGCGTCCACCTCGCCAACAACCTGTCGCTGTTCTCCATCGTCCAGAACCCCGAAGTCACCCCGGCCGAACCGATCTGGCGCCTGGCCGAACCGGTGGGCATGAGCTGGGCGCTGGTGGCGACGGCGATTGTCGCGGCGGTGGTGTTCTGGGTGGTGTTTTTTGGGGTTTGGGGGAGGAGGGGGTGAGTTGTTAGCTATGCTCCGGGTCTGAAGCGTTACCTTTCTTTCCGGTTGCTCAGGTCGCTAACGCCTCTAGAAAATATATCTCCGTTGATTTCAGTGCTGCTCGACTGCTTTCGGCCGACCCCCCGAACGCTTCAATGACAATGGCAGGAAACAGTCGATCTCATCGGCGCTGAACGTCAGGTCTTCCATCTTTTGCAGTCGCTTCTGAGCTTCGATGTAGGCCTTCCCGTTTGTTTGTGGAGCAGCCTGATATAGCGCGGCCAGCATTGTCTGTAGCTCATCGCGACGTTCGACAGCAGTCTGTCGATCAAGTGTTGGTAGATCTGTAAGAAGCGAAAAATAGCATTCCCGCACATTCCATAGTTTAGCGGCCGCCTCGCGGTGCTTTTGTGCCGTAGAGCCCAGATCAAAATTCTTCAAGTATGTCGTTACCAATAAAGTAAGGAATGACACCAAGGCCGTTATAAATTCAACCCATTCTTCGTTTGTTATAATCGCGCCAACTGCGCTTGTGCTTGTGAGTGCAGTGAGAACAATCTGGAGGATTTTGTAGCGATTGAGCCTTTTGGCGCAGTTATCGGCCATACGCTCGTGCGTCTTGTGCGTGTAGACGACCCTGCCGAAACACTCTCGGATCTGATCTTCGAGGGTGATGTCATAATCAGGTTGCATCGTCGTCTACCTCGGAGCTTATGGGGACGCGAATGCCGTCCCGTGCGACAACCACTCCGTTCAAAACCGCATAACATTCGACACGATGATCACCGTGAAAATCAGTGCTTTCGCGCTGCTCCCGGGAGCCACTGTCCCGGAAAATCTGGCCACGTATCATATCGCGGCGCTCAGCCTCGGCACCACGATTTAGTACTTTCCAGTAGATGTCAACCTCGGGAGGAAGATCGGAGCTATCCGTTATGAAAAAGCGGAGCCTTTTCTTGCGTCGAAGAATGCCGCGGCGTTCGAGAAGGTCGAGCAAGAGCGTCGGGCGGAAGCCATTCTGGATCACCTCGCAATCGATCTGCATGTCATAACGCACATCCACTGGAAAGCGGTCTTCAATAAACTCTTCCGTATCGCGGAATACAGCTTTAGAGAATGCTGCTTCGTTTGTCGATTTAGACACTGGGGCGGGATAGCCATTTCCAAAAACGTCGCGCCACTTCTGGCGTTCATTGGCTTGTCCACTCGCCTCGATAGCTTTAAGGCAGAGTTCATGCGCCTTTTGGGCTTCTTTCTCGAATCTCTTTTTGACCCGTACGCGCTGCCTGCTGCCGAGAGCGGCGTATTCGGACTGCTTTGGTTGCTCAGACAAAAATTTGAAAAAATCACGGCACATAAAATCGTAATACAGATAACTTTTTGTATCGTATGTGTCGGTGGATTCGAGGAAATTGTAGGCGAGTGTATCGATCAGTAGGCCACCCATCGCTACACCGTGCTTGTTTTTCCAAGCTCGCGTCATTTTGCACAGGCGACGTAGATTTCGGTTCTTTCGAATATTTGCTAATGTCATCTCGTCGAGTTCGGCATGTGGTTTAGTTATTTTCCACGAACCACCCTTCGCCGTGTCCGGATATTTGTAGCTTCCATCCAATTGTCGAAAAGCGGGCATTACCTCAATGTGAAAATCCGTATAGAGAACCTGTACCACCAATCTATCGACCTTTACCGCCGTCGATGGATAACGCGCCTTGATCGCGTCTTTGATGTCGCGAAGGAGTGCATAGTGGCCATTGTCTTTGTAGGTATCCCATTTTCCGGCAGGAACGACGTAGATCATGTCTAAGTCAGAAATGCCTTTTATCGCCGTCCAACGTCCATAAGAGCCGACTTGTAAGCTATTGGCCGTTTTTGAATCCGTATCGCGAAATTTTTTATTGAGAGCGGCTGTGATTTCGCCATAGCGAAGCGAAATACTGGCTTCGTTGTTGACTTTTATGTTGTCGAGAAATGTCTGGAAGTCGTCTGCGATACCCACTGTGCCTCCGATCGGCTGAAGGGACGATGTGCTCGGTCATTTAAGTTGGACGAAATTTTTTTCTATTCTGTACTCATATGGACGTCGTCGTCAAACCTCATGAAGCGAATATCCCGCAAAAAATTTGCATCAGACATTCCAGGTTTGGCAATAGCAGCAGCGCTGAACATCTTTCGGAGATGTTTTTATTTATTGACTTCCCCTTAGGACAAAACCCAACGTGCCTCACGAAAATGAGATCGTCATGCGATTCCAGTGGCCTGCAACCACGAGGAACACGATGTCTCAGCTTTTCTGGCCGTCGGACGAACAGTGGGCGCAGCTTGAGCCGCATGTGCCTAAGAACCCGACGAATGCCCGGCGTGGGGATGACCGGGCAATTTGCTCTAGAAGCCATCGCCTCATGAGGCGAGGCATGCGCCATGGCCTTGATCTGTGGGCTGGCGGTTATTACGGTTCGGAAGATCCGGAGAGCCCATCGCCGTGTCCCATGTCGCTGGCGGCAGTTCCAAGTTCAAACTGTCGAACGATGCGGCCTTCTCGAAGGGAATTGCATGACGTGGCGGGCCTTCACGTCGATCCTCCCGCGCGTGTGCAGGGCCTTTCGATCAGCGAAAAAACGGCGATGAAGCGTCACCGGCCCGCGACACCGCCAAGACGTTCGCCAAAGAATAGAGTAACCAGGATGGCCGAAACCCTCACCACCTACGACCCCGCCGCCGCACTGGTCGATGACGACGAAATCGCTGCCTTCATCGCCGATGCCGTCGAAACCGGCGATGCGGCCTATGTCGCAAAGGCGCTCGGCGTTGTTGCCCACGTCAGGGGCATGACGGAAATGGCCGGGAAAAAGCATCGGCCACCGGCCAGCGCGGGCGGCCCGTTCGGGCCGGGGCCCGCATAAAAGCGGGGCACGGCGTCACATTGCCCCGCCCTAAACCTCACCTCTCCTCCGCCTGCCGCCGCCGCTCATCCTCCTCCATCTTCTTCCGCAGACTAAGCGGCCGCATATCCGTCCAGACTTCCTTGATATAGTCCAGGCACTCCGCCTTCGGGCCCTGTTTGCCGGCCTTGTTCCAGCCGAGCGGCAGGTCCCGGTCGGCGGGCCAGATCGAATACTGTTCCTCGTGGTTCACGACCACTTCATAGATCGTACGGTCTTCTTCGTCGTCCCAGCTCATCCTGCATCTCCTGTATCCGGTCCCCCCCCGGGGGGATGTCTTCTGGTGGTTGGTCTGGTCTGATCTTACCCTGCCGCCGTCTCGGTGACAGTCTGCGTCAGCAGATGGTCAATCGCGGTTGCCAGGCGGTCGACATGGGGGGCGGTCATCATCGTGTCGTGGCGGCCCGGCACGGTTGCGGTGGTGAGGCGGCCGGCGGCGTGGCGGCCCCAGCCGCAGGCCGGGTCGTGGCGGGCCAGGTCTTCCAGGGCCGGGGTCAGGGCTTCGGCCGCGCGCAGCATGGCGAGCGGGCCGCCATAGCCGGGCAGCTGCGCCTCGCGCGCCAGGCGGCCCGAGATCTGGGTCAGGGCCAGCAGGCGGCGCACCGTGCCCTCGGCGTCGCGGGCGGGCAGGGCGCCGGCCGCCACCGCGCGGTCCGCCACCAGGCGGATCCGCGCCGGCGAGGTGAGCGGTGCCAGCTCGTCTTCTGCGACCGCAAGCCCGGCCAGCCCGGCCAGATAGGCGAGATAGGCTTCCTCGCGCCGGTAGCGTTCATCCACCCGCGGCACATGTTCGGGCGGGAAGGTGTCGAGCAGGGCCAGCAGCGCGACCTCTTCACCCGCCGCCTCAAGCATCGCCGCCATCTGATAGGCGACATGCCCGCCGAAGGACCAGCCGATCAGGTGATAAGGTCCTTTCGGTTGTATGTGGCGGATCGCCGCCAGATAGGCGGCCGCCATCTCGTCCAGGCTTTCATGCGGGGTCTCGCCCGGCTCCACACCCGCCGCCTGCAGGCCCCAGACCGGGCGGCCGGGGGCCAGCCGGTCGACCAGCGGGCCATAGCAGAACACCGTGCCGCCACCCGGTGGCAGGCAGAAGAGCGGGGCGCCGCTGCCGTCGCGGCGGAGCGGCACCAGGCGGCCGCCATCTGCCGCTGCATCTCCAGCCCCGGCATCTGTCGCACGCAGATGGTCGGCCATCGCCCGCACGCTGCCCGCGCGCATCAGCAGGTCCAGCGGCACCGTGCCGCCCAGCCGCGCCTTCACCTCGGCCACCAGCCGCACCCCCAGCAGGGAATGGCCGCCCAGGGCGAAGAAATCATCCTCCACCCCGATCGGCGCGGTGCCGAGCAGCTCTTCCCACAGCGCCAGGAGCGCCGCTTCCAGCCGGTCGGCCGGCAGGGCGCGGGCGGGATCGCGCGCCGGATGGCGGCCGGCCGCCGTCTCGGGCCGCGGCAGCCGCGCCCGGTCGAGCTTGCCCGACGCGCCGAGCGGCAGCCGGTCCAGCACCATCACCGCCTGCGGCACCATCGCCGCCGGCAGCACCTCACGCGCCCGGCGGCGCAGCCGGTCGGCGAGGGCGGCCTTGCGGCGGCGCGCCAAGGGATCGTTTGCCAACCGGCCCCGCGCCCGCGGGCTGCGCATCCAGCCCCGGGCCAGCGGGTCGTCGGCCAGGCCCGGCACATCGAACAGCGCATCCATCGCGCCCGCGATGCCGGAGGCCGCCGGCGCCAGCCGCACCGCCCGGCCCAGGCGCAGGCCCAGCTCGTGCAGGCTGTCGGGATCGGCCGCATCACCTGCGGCAGTTGTGGGAACCAGCCCCAGCCGCATCGCCCGGGCGGTGTCTTCGGCAATCCGGGCATCGGGGATGTCGGTCACCTCGACCGGCCCCGCGACTGTGGCGAGCCGCGTCGCCAGGGCCTCCGGCCCCGGCCAGGGCAGCGTCAGCTCGGGGCGGATGGGCGCGGGGGCCGGGCCGAACACCGCCATCACGTCATAGCGATAGCGCACCAGTTCATTGTCGCCCCGGCCGCGCTTGATCAGGGTTTCGACATGGGCGAGGCCCGGAATGCGGCCGATCAGGCCGTGGAACCAGGCCGGATCCAGCATCAGCTCTTCATCCGCCGCCACCGCCCGGGCCACGTCGTCGCGGTCGGGCAGGGCGCCGCCGGACTGAAAGGCCAGAACCGAGGCATGGAAGATCCCGGCCAGCCCGTGATCGCGGATATCGCCCAGGAAGGCGCCGCCGCCCCCGGCCAGGGCCGCGCCGATCCGCAGCAGCACCTTTTCGACATGGGCGGGGGCGGGGAAATACTGCGCCACCGAATTCATCACCACCAGATCGACCGGGTGGTCGATCGGCAGCGGGTCGGCGGCTTCCTGGCGTTCCAGCCGGATATGGCCCCAGCCATGCCCCGCCAGTCGGGTTTCCAGCCCGGCGAGCGTCGCGGCCGAGAAATCGGTGCCGAGGATCGAGGCGGCAGCCGGCGCCAGCGGCTCCAGCAGCAGCCCGGCGCCGCAGCCGATTTCGGCGATATGCGGCCGGCGTCCCGCGGGGATGGCGCGGCGGATCGCCGTCACCGTCCGGTCGCGCCAGTCGCGCATCTCGTCGACCGGGATCGGCCGGCCGGTATAGCTGCTGTTCCAGCCGGCGAAGAGGGCGTCTTCGGGGTCCGTCTCCGGCGTCGGATCTGCTGCCGTCTCTGCCGCGGCCGGCCCTGCGGTCTCGTAGAGTGCCCGCCATTCCTCCACCCGGTCGCGGGCCAGCGCCGCATCGCCCTCGGGGTCGGCCCCGCCGCGCGGCGTGACCCAGGCGACCAGCCGGCGATCGGTGCCGGGAGACGCGGTCGGGGTGGGCAGGTCGGGCACTGCCGTTTCCGGGAAGATCCGGCGATAGAAGGGCGAGGCGCGGAAGCCGGCCCCGGCGCCGTGATTGGGCGAGAACCAGTCGAAGGGCTCGCTGGTGCCGTCGGGCATCTCGATCGTGCCGGTCAGCCGGAAATCCGGATTGATGCCGTTGGCATGCAGCGTGCGGGTGATGGTCATGGCGATGCGGCTGCCCGCGGCCACGGGCCGGCCCTCGCCGAAGACCGGCAGGAAAACCGGCAACCAGCAGCAGATCTCGCCCAGCGTGTCCATCACCCGGCCGCGCGCGGCTTCCAGCTTCAGCCAGACGGTCAGCCCCGACAGATGGCCGGTGCGGCGGGTGGTCAGCACCACCCGATGCCGGCTTTCGGTCGCGACCGGCCCGGCATGGTCCAGATCCTCGAACACGGCGGCATCGGTCAGCAGATCATCGGGGCCGATGCCCTTCAGGCAGAGCCTGAGGTCGAAGGGCCCGCCGCGATCCTCGAAAATCCGCCGCACATAGCCGGCGGTCAGGCTGGAAAAGCCCGGGGCCTCGCGGAAGCCCGCCGGCAGTTCCAGCCCCGCCACCATCGATACCGTGCGCGCCGGGATCATCTCCGCCCCGGGTTTCAGCAGCCGCCAGACATCGTTCAGGATCACGGCCGAGCCTTCGCAGCCGCCGATCGGGCCGATGATCTCCGACACGCAGATATCTGCAGGCTCGGGCAGGGTCACCCGCCGGGCATCGCCTTCGACGACGATGATCCGGTCGTCGAGCCCCAGCCGCCGCACGGTCGCGCGCGCGGCGTCGGCCGAGGCTTTCAGCAGCTCCACCGCATAGACCTTCGCGGCGCCCGCCTCGACGCACAGCCGGGCCAGGATGGCATCGGCGCCGGTGCCGATATCCACCACCACCTTGCCCGGCACCGCGGCGCGGATCGCCGCCCGGTAATGGGCGTTGCGGGCCTCGTCATGGGTCATGGCGTGGTAGAGCGTTTCGTCATAGACGAAATGCTCGGCGATCGAGGGCCAGAGTTCCAGCCGCCGGCCATCGGCCAGCGCATCGGCGGGGCGGAGCGCGATCGCCGGGCCGCTGCCCGCATCCGCGGGCGCGGCGGCAACCGGCCTCTCCATCTCGATCACATCCACCACCGCATCGGCCACATCCGGGTCGGCGCGCAGCACCGCCTCGATCTCGCCGGGTTCGATCCGGTTGCCGCCGAGTTTGATCTGGGTGTCGATCCGGCCCAGATAGTCGAGCGCGCCGTCGGGCCGGCGGCGGACCAGGTCGCCGCTGCGATAGAGCCGGGCGCCCGGCCGGTCTGCCGCCGGGTGGGGCACGAAGCGTTCGGCGGTAAGGTCCGGCCGCCCGGCATAGCCGCGGCCGACGCCCGCGCCGCCGATGCAGAGTTCGCCCGCAACGCCATCCGGCACCGGCCGGCCGCGGCGATCCAGGATCAGCAGCTCGGCGCCGTCGATCGCGGTGCCGATCGGCGGGGGCCCCGCTTCTGCGTCCAGCCCGACCGCCATGGTGGCGCAGACCGCGCATTCGGTCGGGCCATAGGCATTCACCATCCGCCGTCCGGGGGCGAAGCGGCGGACCAGTTCGGGCGGGCAGGCCTCGCCCGCGACCAGCAGCACCGCCAGATCAGGCAGATCCCGGCCGATCGCCGCCAGCATGCTGGGGGTCAGCGTCGCCACCGTCACCCGTTCGGCCGCCAGGAAATCACCCAGCGCCAGCGGGTCGCGTGCCACCGCCGCCGGCACCGGCATCAGTTCGGCGCCGGCGATCAGCGCCATCAGCAGTTCCGAGAGGGCGGCATCGAAGCCGGGCGAGGCGAGTTGCGCCACCCGGTCGGCCGTCCCCAGCCCCAGCATCCGCGCCTGGGCGAAACCGGTGTTGAGCGCGCCGCCATGGCTCACCAGCGTCGCCTTGGGCGTGCCGGTCGAGCCGGAGGTGAAGATCATCCAGGCGAGCTGGTCGCCATGCACCGCCGGCAGCGGCCGCGGCTCGGCATTAAGGTCCGCCGGCCCGCAGCGGGGCAGATCGGGGGCGAGGGCGGCGAGCCGTGCCAGCCCCTCGGCAGTGCTGATCGCAAGCCCCGGGGCACCGCCGGCGATCATCGCCGCCAGCCGTGCATCGGGCTGGGCCGGATCGACCGGCATCTGGCAGAGCCCCGCCCGCCAGATCGCGAGCGTGGCGGTGATCTGGTCGATGCCGCGATCCATCAGCAGCAGCACCGGGATTTCGGGGGCAAGCCCGCGCGCCGCCAGCGCCGCCGCCATCCGCTCCACCCGCGCCTGCAACTGGTGGCCGGTCAGCCGCGGGCCCCCAGCCTCTGCCAGCACCACCCGGTCGGTGGCAAGCCGTTCTGCCAGCACCCGGCTGAGGTCGGGGGCGGGCATGGCCTGCGGTGCCGGCCCGCGGCCCGCGGTCAGCACTGCCCTTTCCATGGCCGCCGTCATCACCGGCAGGGCCGACAGCCGCGTCTCCGGCCGGTCGAGCCCCGCTTCCAGCAGCACGGTGAAGCCGTCGATCAGTCGCTCGACCGTCGCCCGGTCGAAGAGCGCGGTCGCATGGGCGACGACCAGGTCCAGCCCCGCCGCGGCGCCGGTCTGGTCGCGGCGCTCGAAGACATGCCACTCCATCTCCATGCGGGTGCGGGTGATTTCGGCCGTGAAGGGGCGCAGCTCCAGCCCGGCCAGGGTGACGCTGCCCCGGGGCGCGTTCTGCACCGCAAAGGCGATCCGGAACAGCGGCGGCCGCGACGGGTCGCGCTCGGGCGCCAGCTCCGCCACCAGCCGTTCAAAGGGCAGGTCCTGATGGTCATAGGCGGTGGTGGCCGCCGCCCGGCTGCGGGTGATGATCTCGTCCATGGTCGGGTCGCCGTCCAGCGGCACCCGCACCACCAGCGCATTGACGAAGAACCCGATCAGCGCCTCCAGATCGGGATGGGTGCGGTTGGCGACCGGGATGCCGACCGACACATCCACCTCGCCCGACCAGCGGGCGAGCAGGGCGTTGAAGGCGGCGAGCAGAATGATGAAGGGCGTCGCCTTGTGCCGCCGCGCTGCGGCATCGACCTTCGCAGCCAGCGCCGCCGGCAGCCGGCGGCTGACCACCGCGCCCTCGAAGCGCTGCTCGGCCGGCCGCGGCCGGTCGGTCGGGAATTCGCCGGGCACGAAGCCGTCGAGCGTGCGGCGCCAGTGATCGATCTCGCGCTCCAGCGCCGCCCCGCTCAGCCGGCCGCGCTGCCAGGCGGCGAAATCGGCATACTGGCAGGCCAGCGGCGGCAGGTCGGTTTCGCGGCCCGCGCGTGCCGCCGCGTAATGCGCGCCGATTTCGGCGGTCAGCACGCCCAGCGACCAGCCGTCCGAGGCGACGTGATGCAGGGTGATCAGCAGCAGATGGTCATCGGGCCCGAGTTTCAGCAGCCGGCTGCGCAGCTTGAACGGTTGTGCCAGATCGAAGGGCGTCTCTGCCTCGGCGGCGACCCGCGCTGCGACCGTCTCCGCCGGGCAGTCGCTCAGATCCTCGACCGCGATCGGCCAGGCAGCCGGCGGCGGGGCGATCAGTTGCACCGGCCGGCCGTCGCGTTCGACCAGCGCGGTGCGCAGCGCCTCGTGCCGGGCGACGATCCGCCCGATGGCGTCTTCCAGCGCCCGGTGGTCCAGCGCGCCCGCCAGCCGCAGCACGGCAGGCATGTTGTAGGCCGCAGTGCCCGGTGCCAGCCGGTCGATGAACCACAGCCGTTCCTGCGCGAAGGATGCCGCCGGCGGCGGGTCGCGCGGAATGCGCGGGATCGCCGTGCCGGTGGCAGGGGCCCCCGCCCTGGCTGCCGCCAGCCTGCGTTCCAGCGCCGCGCGCTGTTCGGGCGAGAACGTCTTCAGTTTCGCGCGCAGCGCCTCGGCCGAGGGGCGGGGGGCGTCGGTCATGCGGCGGTCTCCGGATCGTCGTCGCCCGCAAGGGCGCTCAGGTCGTCATCGCCCAGAAGGGCGCTCAGGTCGTCGTCGCCCAGAAGGGCGGCAAGCTCGTCATCGTCCAGAAGGGCCAGATCGTCGGCGAGCGCGTCGGTGCGCGCCTCGTCCACCGCCGCGGCCAGGCCCTGAAGGGTCGGCTGTTCGAACACCGTCGCCAGCTGCACCCGGATGCCCAGCTCCCGTTCGATG
>MDTG01206271.1_pt1 | contig 37948 bp, 38 predicted proteins | sample 811421 | NCBI WGS metagenome assembly MDTG01 (sample SAMN05326645, study PRJNA326480) | marine metagenome | isolation source: seawater | place: Pacific Ocean: South East | collected 2011
AAAAACTAATAAAAATTCCCGTAGTAGGATGGAATAAGATTAGCATCAATAGTAATCAAAAAAAAATATTAAAAAAAATAACCAATAAGTCATATTTTTATTTTATTCATTCGTATCAAGCAGATGTAAAGTATAAAAAAAATTTAATAAGTTCTTATTTACAAAACAACCAAAAAATTCCTGCGATAGTATCTAATAATAAGAATACAATTGGATGCCAATTTCATCCTGAAAAAAGTGGAAAAATTGGGTTACAGATTCTTAAAAACTTTCTTGCAATTTAAAAAATAAATTTAGCAGATATTATGAATTCGATGCGTTTAATTTTACAAAATCTTAAAAAAAATTATAAAATAGAGTTCTATCTATTAGTTTTTATGATGTTTATTAGTGCAATTTTAGAAACATTAAGTATTGGTCTTATTATACCAGTTATAACTCTTTTAACTAACAACGATATCTTTGAAGTCTATCCTAAATTAAATTTTTTATTCGAATTATTTGGAAGACCTAACAAGGAAGAACAAATATTAATATTTCTTAGCATTTTTCTTGGTATTTTTATTTTTAAAAATATTTATTTATTATTTTATATCTGGTGTGAGTCAAAATTTGTTTCTAAAATAAAGGAACTTACTTCAATTAAATTATATAAAAATTACTTACAAAAGAATTATTATTTTCACGTTAAAAATAACTCTTCAAAAATAATTTCTAGAGTTACAGCAGATTTAAATGTATACGCAGCCTCGGTACATGGATTTATACAGTATGTAGCAGAATTTTTAGTACTAATTTTTATAAGTTTGTTCTTAATATATTTTGAGCCTTTAGGTTTCTTTTTTTCCACAATTTTTTTAATTTTTTTATCTTCAATATTGTATTTATTAACTAATAAGTCTATTAAAAATATAGGTCATGAAAGAGTCAAAGAGGAAGCAAACAAAATAAAAAAATTACAAGAAGCTTTTACTGGAATAAAAGATATCAAAACTTTCAAAACAGAAAAAATGTTTTTAACAGCTTATGAGTTTTTAAGTGTTAAACTATTAAATATTTACACACTATTTAGGTTTTACCAAAGAATACCAAGAGTATATTTTGAAGTAATTTCTGCTATTACAATTGTATTCTTTATATTTTTTCTTTTCTTCCTAGAAAAGAACTTAAGTTACATTCTAACAGTTATTGGGGTTTTTACATTTGCTGCATTTAGATTGATGCCTTCAGTAAACAAAATTTTTTCTACAATACAGCTTATTAAATTTGCCAAAAGACCAATAAATTTAATTTGTCAAGATTTAAAAGAAAAAGTCAAAGATATTGAAATTAACAATAACGTAAGTTTTAAAAACTTAAGATTTGAAAATATTTCATTTAAATATAATAATAAAAATAAACATATAATTAAAAAACTAAATTTCGAGATAAAAAAAGGTGAAAGAGTTGCAATCGTTGGAGAAACAGGAGTAGGAAAAACAACTTTTCTTGATTTAATTTTAGGCTTGTTTGAGCGTAGTTCAGGAAAAATTTTTTTGAATAATAAACAAATTAATAATTTTAAAAATAATTATCTAAATATTGGTTATGTTCCCCAAAAAGTATATCTGTTTGATGATACAATAAAAAATAATATATTATTTCAAACCAACAAAAAATTTAATAAAAAACATTATGAAAAATGCATTAAGGTTTCTTTGTTAAATAAATTTATTAATAAACTTGCCAAAAAAGATAATACCGTTATTGGCGAGAATGGCGCTGAAATATCAGGCGGTCAAGCACAAAGAATTGGTATAGCTAGAGCTTTATACTTGAACAGTGATATTATATTATTTGATGAACCAACTAGTTCATTAGATTCAAGAACAGAAAAAGTCATCATGTCTAAAATTATTAAACAATTCAAAGAAAAAACAATTATTTTAATAACTCACACCAAAGAAAATTTGGTATTTTTTAATAGAATCTATGAATTAAAAAATAACAATTTAAAAAAAATTAAAAAAATATGAAAATTTTTGCATTTATTTTCGCTAGAGGAGGCTCTAAAGGGTTAAAAAATAAAAATTTAAAAGTTTTCGATGGAGAAACTTTAGTAGGCAGAACAATAAATCAAGCTAAAAAATCAAAATTATTTAAAAAAGTAATATTATCCTCTGATAGTAATAAAATACTCACTGAAGGTAAAAAAAAAAACATTTTTACAATTAAGAGGCCAAATAGGCTTGCAACAAGCAAATCACCCGAAATGTATGCATGGATTCATGCAATAAAATTTTTAAAAAAAAAAAAATTAGAGTTTGATTTAATGGTAATTTTGCCCTGCACGTCACCTCTTAGAAATATAATTGATATTAAACGGTGTATAAATTCTTATAACAACAAAATACATATGGTAATGACAATAGTAAAAAGCAAATATCATCCTTCATTAAATATTGTGAAATTAGTAAGTAAAAATGAAATAAAAAAACTTGATAATAAAAATAAAGAGTTTTTAATGAGACAAGATGTCCAAAAAAACTTCATTATTGCTAATAGTGTTTATGTATGTAATCCTGAAAATATTCTCAAAAGATCTTCTATATTTTATAAAAAGGTATTAGGTGTAGAAGTTCCAAAAGAAAGAGCAATAGATATTGATGATAATATTGATTTAAAAATTTCAAAGGCTTTAGCAAAATGTTAACATATTTTAAAAAAATATTTTCTCAAATCAGAAAAAAAATTTATCATTATAAAGATAATCACAATTACTACGGAAAATTTATTGGAACATTAGATTATTGGAAGCTTTTTTTATGGAATATTCTTTATTTTGAAAAACTTTTTTTCATGTTCAAACATAATCAAATCAAGTTTTTAAATCACCTCAAAGTAAAAAGAAAATTAAAGAAAATGAAAGATTGTGAATTTAAAGAAAGATTAAATTTTTTAAATAATAATGGGTATTTAATTATTCAAGATTATTTAAGTAAAAGTCAGATAGATAAAATTTTAAATGACAATGATGAGATTATTTCTAAACTTAAATCTAATAATAAAGAAATATCAACTTACAATAGGTTTAGAGGAGTTCCTTTAAATGAAAACTTAGTAAATTTATGGCTAGATGAACATATAATCTCTTTAATGGAAACTTATTTAAATACAAAAATATATTCGAGAATGTATCCAACTTTGAACTATACACAATGTAACGAAGAGTCTTCCTCAAAAAAAATACATGAGAATCCAGATAGTACACCACCAAAAACTGCATCATATTGGCATGTTGATTATACAACAACAATGTCCGTTACAGTGTTCTTGTCTGACGTGGGTCCTAATGACACAAGAATGCAAGTAATTCCGAAAACTAATTTAAATTTAAATTCTTTTTTTCCGATTTCAGATGAAACAGTAGAAAAGAAGAAAGCTAAGATAATAGATTGTATTGGAAAAAAAGGAAGTTTAATGATTCATTGTGGAAATACGGTTCATAGGATGAAGGGAGTAAAAGCATCTAACCGACTTGGTATTCATTATATGTTTTCTCCAGGTTCAAATATTGCTTTAGACGTCAATTTAATCGCTTCATCTTTATCAAAAAATTATGACTTAGAAAATTTAAGTAAAGATCGCAGAGAGATAATAAAAGGTTTGTTTCCTATAAAAGCAAGGCAAGGATATAATATAAAAGGAAAAGACTTAGTCCTTAATAAGTTTAAGGGTTTGTAGGACTATTATTTTGAAAAAAAAAATTTTAATTATTGGTTTAGGTTATGTTGGTTTGCCACTTGCTTTGGCTTTCTCCAAAAAGTTTTTAGTCTTTGGTTATGATAATGATGAAAAAAAAATTTCAAATATTAAAAATCAGATTGGTCATAAGCAAAAAAACTTAACTTTTACCTCTAGTCTTAAATCTATTTACACTTCAGATATTTATATTATCTCAGTTCCAACTCCTATTAACAAATTGAAAAAGCCAGACTTATCATATTTAATCAAAGCAACTAAGGAAGTATGCAAATTACTTAAATCAGGTGATACGATAGTTTACGAAAGTACAGTTTACCCAGGGGTAACCGAAGAGGTTTTAATTCCCTTAATAAAAAAAAAACAAAAATGATTTTAAATAAAGATTATTATGTAGGATATAGCCCAGAGAGAATTAACCCTGGAGATAAAAAAAATAAACTAACACTAATAAAAAAAATTGTTAGCGGTAGTAATGAAAAAACAGCTAAATTTTTGAGTAAACTTTATGGATCAATAATTAAGGCAGGAATACACACCGCACCAACAATTAAAATTGCAGAAGCTGCTAAAATTCTCGAAAATGCACAAAGAGATGTTAATATATCACTGATGAATGAAGCAGCTTTGATTTTTGACAAACTTAATATTTCTACACCAGATGTTTTAAATGCTGCATCTACTAAATGGAATTTTTTAAATTTTAAACCTGGGCTGGTTGGTGGACACTGTATTAGTGTAGACCCTTATTATTTAAAGTACAGAGCTGAAATGTCTGGGTATAGTCCGCAAGTAATTTCGTCTGGAAGAAATATAAATGAAAAAATGTCTACTTATGTTATTTCAAAAATATTTAGATATTTTAAAAAAAAAAACATAAAAATTGCAGTATTTGGAGCCTCATATAAAGAAAATTGCTCTGATACAAGAAATAGTCAAGTTATTAAAATACTTATTAAATTATTAAAGAAAAAAATTAATTTTAGTTTTGTAGACCCACATATAGAAAAGGATGATCTTCCAAAAAAATTAAGAAAATATCATAAAAAAAAATTGACAGAAAAATATGATGTAATAATTTTAGCGGTGCCCCATAAAAAATTTCTTATAATGAATAGTAAGTATTTTGAAAAACTGTTAAAAAAAAATTCTGTTATATTTGATGTAAAAAATGTATTTAAATTTTTAAATTTAAGGAAAGACATAAAATTAATTACTTTATAGATTAATCCAATGAATATTAATAAAAAAGATAAAAAAAATTACAAATATTTAGATATTGCTTATAGCAATAAAGAAAAACCAATAACTGACTATCCAGAAAAATTGATAAAACATATATTGGGTTTTACAAATTTTGATCTAACAGATGCTAAATCAGTTAAAGTATTAGATGTCGGATGTGGAAGAGGAGATCAAATGAAAGTTTTTCAAAAATTTAATTTTGACACCCACGGATTAGATATTGAATTTAACTCAGGACAAGAAATTAAAAATTTAAGTATATGTGACTTTAGATCAAACAAGATGCCTTACAAAGATGAAACTTTTGATATAATTTTTTGTAAATCAGTTATTGAGCATTTATATCTTAAAGAAATTGAAAACTTAATGTTAGAAAAAAAAAGAATATTAAAAAAGAATGGCTATCTTATAATTTTAACACCAGCATGGGAGTACAATGTAAAAAATTTTTATACAGAATATAGCCATGTAACTCCTTTCACAAAAAGATCTTTAGAACATTGTGTGAAATCTTACTCTTTTAAAAATGTAGAAGTTAAATATTTGATACAATTGCCATTTGTATGGAAGTTTCCTTTCACAAAAGTTTTTTGTGATTTCATAAATTTATTGAGTTTACCAAGAAAATTTGGGAAAATTACAAGATGGTCACAAGAAAGAATGCTACTTTGTGTTGCTCAGAAATTGTAAAACTTAAAATCTAAACTTTAATGATTTGCATCGTTCAAGCAAGGATGTCTTCAAAAAGACTTCCAGGTAAATCTCTTTTAAAATTAAAAGGAAAATTTATCTTAGAAAGAGTAATTAATAATTTATGCTTAAGTAAAAAAATTAAAAAAATTATTGTCGCAACTTCAAATAAAAAAAGTGATAATAAGATTGTTAATTTTTGTAAAAAAAATAAAATTTTATTTATAAGAGGAGCTTTAAATAACGTAGCATTAAGATTTATGAAAACGTTAAAAAAGTACCCCTGTAAATCATTTTTAAGAATTTCAGCTGATAGCCCTCTTATTAATCACAAAATAGTTGACAAGATGATCGTTTTGTCTAAAAAAAAAAAATTTGATATTTTTACCAATACATTTCCTAGAACATTTCCAAGAGGTTATTCAGTAGAAATTATCAATACAAAAGTTTTCATGAAATATTATAAAAACTTTAATGATAATCAAAGAGAACATATAACTTCTTATTTTTATGAAAAATATAAAAAATTTATAATTTACAATTTTAAATCTAAAAAAAATATGTCTCATATGAATTTTTCTATTGATACAAAGAAAGATTTTTTAAGAATCTCAAAAATAGTAAAATGAAAAAAATTGATTGTGCAGTTATTGGTATGGGTGTTGGGGCAAGACATGCTGATTTTTATGAAAATTATAAATATACCAATTTAACAAAAATTTTTGAAATTAATAAAGATAAGTGGAAATCAATAAAAAAAAAATTTCCAAAAGTGGAACTTGTCGAAAACGAAGATGAAATTTTTCATGATCCTAAAATAAAGTTAATTTCATTAGCTTCGTATGATAATTATCATTTTAAACAAATTATAAAGGCTACAAAATTCAAAAAAAAATATTTTTGTTGAAAAACCAATCTGCTTATTTTTAGATCAGTTAAAAGAAATCAAAAAAAAAGTAAAAAAGAGCAAAGTTTATTTATCATGCAACTTTGTTTTGAGAGAAAATTTACAATTTAAAAAGATTGAGAAAATTATTAAAAAGAGATTAGGTAAAATTTATTTTATTGAAGGAGATTATAATTATGGCCGATTAGAGAAAATCGAGACAGGATGGAGGGGAAAAATACCTTATTATTCTGTTACTCATGGGGGTGGAATACATTTAATTGATCTTATATTAGGATATTTAAACGAACTTCCATACGAAGTTAACAGTGAAGGAAATAAGCTAGTTGTTAAAAATAAAAAATTTAAATCGAATGATTTTACAATAGGTCTTTTAAAATTTAAAAGTGGAAAAATTGCAAAGATAAGCTCAAATTTTGGTTGCGTGATTCCCCATCATCATTCGTTGAAAATCTATGGAGATAAAGGCAGCATTGTTCATGATATTAGAGGAGCGATATTAGCTAGTTCTAGAAGCAAGACAAAAAAATTATTAAATTTTAATTACCAAACTAATAATAAAAAAAAGTTAAATATTTTAAAATCTTTTGTTGAAGACTTGATAAATAATAAAAAGAAAAAAATAAATGTTAATTTTGACAGTATAGTAAATTCAATGTTAGTAAGCCTAGCAATTGAAAAATCAATAATAAAAAATAAAAAAATAAAAATCAATTATAAAAAGCTTTATTTAGATGATTAAGATACCTTTTGGAAAACCAATAATAGACAATAAAGAAAAAAAAATCCTTTCTAAAGTATTAGATAGCGGTATTTTTGTGCACGGATCAAAATCAAAAGAGTTTGAAAAACTTTTTAGAAAATTTACTGGAGCAAAAGATGCTATAACAGTTTCATCATGTACTGCAGGAATGCATTTATTTTATTTTTCATTGAATATTGGTCGTGGAGATGAAGTAATCATACCCTCCCAAACCCATGTTGCCACAGCACATGCTGTAGAGTTGACTGGTGCTAAACCTATATTTATAGACAGCGAATTCCCAACTGGAAATATTGACATAAACTTAATCGAAAAAAAAATATCAAAAAAAACTAAAGCAATAACCGTTGTACATTATTTGGGAAATCCCGTCGATATGCTTAAATTAAAATTATTAGCCAAAAAATATAAATTATATTTACTTGAAGATTGTGCATTAGCATTGGGCGCTAAAGTAGGAAAAAAACATGTTGGATTAATTGGAGATGCAGGTTTTTTCTCTTTTTATCCAGTCAAACATATGACTACCGCAGAAGGAGGTATGATCATATTAAACAGTAATAAATTTTCCAAATTAATTAGAAAAAAGAAAGCTTTTGGTTACGATAAAAGCTTGGATCAAAGAACATATCCCGGATTATACAATGTTGATCAGCTAGGATTTAATTACAGAATGAGCGAACTACATGCTGCTATCGGGGTTGCACAACTTAAAAAATTTAAAGGTTTTTTAACTAAACGCTCATTAAATTTTAAATACCTGGAAAATAAACTCAAAGATTTAAAACATATATCTATTGTACCAAATCTTAAAAATAAATTAAGCGGTAGTTACTATTGTTTATCAATTATGCTTTCAAAAAAAATTTATAGAAAAAGATTTGAAATAATTAATTTTTTAAAAAAAAATGGAATTGGAAGTAGCATATATTATCCACATCCAGTACCAAGATTAAAATATTATAAAGAAAAATATAAAATTAATAAAAAAAATTTTTTAATAGCAAGTGAATTTAGCGATAGAATCATATGTTTGCCTATTGGGCCTCACGTGTCAAAAAAAGATTTAGATTTTTTAGCTTTAAAATTAAAAAAATACTGCCATAGTTTATAGTAATTTATTTCGATTTTATGAAAAAAAAAATTTTAGTTATGGGTTTACCTGGTTCTGGAAAAACAACTCTAAGCAAGCTGTTAGTTTCTTTTATTGATGCCGTCTGGCTTAACGCTGACGCAGTTAGAAAAGAGGCAAATGATTGGGATTTTGGTTCCGAAGGTAGAATTAGACAATCTAGGAGAATGAGAGATCTCTCTAACAAATATTTGAGTAACGGGAAACATGTAGTAGCAGATTTTATTTGCCCAACAGAGAAAACAAGAAAAGATTTTAATCCCGATATTATAATTTTTATGGATACAATTAAAGAAGGAAGATTTGACGATACTAATAAAATGTTTGTTCCACCAAAAAATTATGATTTTATTGTTAAGCAAAAAAATGCTGAAGTAGAAGTAAAAAAAATCATTGATAAACTGAACGACTTATTAAGCTAATCTAAGCAAGATAAAATTTTATGCAAAGCAAAATTGATGTAATTCAAGGACTTAGAGGTGTATCAGTTATTTCGGTAATGCTATTTCATTTAGCTCCTGAAATATTTACACTCGGATATCTTGGCGTAGATATTTTTTTTGTAATTTCTGGCTTTGTCATTACAAAATCTATTTCAGAAAATATCCAAAAAGGTACTTTTTCTTTACAAAGTTTTTATGCAAGAAGAATTTTAAGACTATACCCAGCTTTATTAATTTTCATTTTTATTTCTATATTTTTAATTTTTTTTTTTAACAATAATAGATACTAATTTTAAAATTTATTTAAGAACTGCTATCTCATCATTAATAGGTATCTCTAACTTTTATTTAATCAGCATTAACAATGATTATTTTAATCCTGTGGATGAAAATCCTTTTGTTCACACATGGTCATTAGCTGTAGAGGAACAATTTTATCTTTTCTACCCAATTTTTTTATTATTTGTTCTTAATTATTTTTATAAAAAAAAAATTAAAATTTTTCTTTTTTTAATAGTTGCATCGTTAACTTTTATTTTTTTAATAAATGATAAAAATATTTTTACAGAGTTTTACTCGATATTTTCAAGATTTTGGGAGTTATTAATTGGATGTATGACTTTTTTTTTAATGGAAAGAAAAAAGAAAGATCTAAAAAATATTAATCTAGTATATCTAATAATTCCTTTGTCAATATTGCTTTATTTTTTTGAAAACATACAAATTAAACTTTTATTAATTTCTATATCCTCAATGTTAATTATTATGAATTATAAAAATAATAATTTTTTGAATAATATTTTAAAAAATAAAATACTTTTACATATAGGTAAAATTTCTTACTCACTTTATCTTTGGCATATGGTGGTCTTTTTTTTACTAAGTTTCTATTTTTTAAAAATAGAATATTATTTTCTTTCTATTGTCAGCTCACTAATCATTGCAAATATTTCCTATAGATACGTAGAAGTAAATTTTACAAAAAATGAAAAATTAATTAAGAAATTAAGAAATTTATTTCAATATATTTCTTACAAATTATTTATACCGATTTTGGCTTCCATCATAATAATACTAGTTTTAAATGTTAGTTCTGTTAAAAAAATTGAAAATAATTTTTTTAATTCAATATCAAAATTAAATATACATAAAGAGTTTAAAGACTTTAATAAAATAGAGAGAAATAAGTTTAGTTTTGCATGTCATGAAAATTTTCTTGCTTTAGATAATATTGATAATTCTCCTAAATGTTTTTTAAAAAATAATCAAAATACACTATTAATTTTTTTTGGAGATTCTCACACATGGACAATGCATCCGTTTGTTAAAGATTTTAATTTAGAAAGTGATAAATTAAAATTATCTTTTAATAGCTCAAGTTTTTTACATCCAATATTTAGACCAGATGATGTTAATATAAAAAAAATTAAAAAAATCATTGAAGATCAAACAAAAAATTATGAGACTATTCATTTAATTCTGTCGATTGATCATTTATTTTCAAAAAATTTGACAGAAAATAAAATAAATTTTCAAAAAAAATTGTCTTCAAATTACAATTCTTTTGTAAGCGAATTATCATCTAATTCTAAAATAAAAATTTTCCTTCTTGAAGATAAGCCTTCAACTAATTTAACTATGAATCAGTGTTTAACTCTTAAAAAAATAAATTTTAGTATAATTTATAGAGATACTGATGTCTTATGCGATTATTCAAAAAAAATTGTAAAAGATTTTCAAGAAATAAAATATATATTTAAAAATCTAGACAAAAATTATGATAATTTTTATTTAATTGAGACAAATAATTATTTTTGTGACGAAAAAAAATGTTTTTTTCATAATGCTGATTCAAAACCCTTTTTTTATGATAAGAAACATCTTACATATGATTCTGCTAAGCAATATTCATATTTTGTTGAAAAAAAAATAGTAAAATTACTTGAAAGATTAAAATAAGATGAGTTTAAATTTCACTAAAACTAAGTTTATAGCCGAAGTTTGTAGCAATCATAATGGTAACTTAAGCAGGGCTTTGAAATTTGTTGATTTTGCAAAAGAACATGGATTTTACGCAGTTAAATTTCAAATGTTTAAAATTGATAAGCTTTATTCAAAAGACGCAAAAAAATTATTTAAAATTGCAAAAAAAAAAAGAAAACGTGAATTGCCAAAAAATTTTATTCCTAAAATTTATGAATATTGTAAAAAAAAAAAAATTAAATTTTCATGCACACCTTTTGATATTTCTGCAGTTTCTTATCTTAAAAGATATGTTGATTTTTATAAAATTGCATCATATGAAATGTCTTGGCCTTTGCTCCTTAAAGAATGCGCTAGAAGCAAGAAACCAATAATTTTATCCACAGGAATGGCAAACTTAAAAGAGGTTAGTAAAGCAGTTAAAATTTTAAAAATGAACAACTGCAAAAAAATTAGTTTACTTCATTGTGTTTCTTCTTATCCAGCAAAAATTAATTCTTGCAATTTGAATTCTATAGATTTTCTTAGAAAAAAATTTAATTGTGAAATTGGATGGTCAGATCATACTGTAAATCAGCTATTGGTTTATTCTGCAATTAAAAACCATAAAGCAAGTTATGTTGAACTTCATGTAGATCTTGATGGAAAAGGTTGGGAAAATATTGGTGGGAAGCATTGCTGGCTTCCAAATCAAATAGATAATTTAATGAATTATATAAAAAATGAAAAAAAAATTGATGGACAGTTAAAAAAAACTTTTTCAAAAGATGAGAAATTAGAGAGAAGATTAAGAGCTGATCCAATCGATGGATTAAGACCAATTAGATATTTCAGAAAAAAACTTTAAAATGCTAAAAAATAAAAAAATTTTAATCATCGGTGGTGCTGGATTTATTGGTCATAATTTAGCAATAAAATTAAAATCTTTAAAAGCGAGCGTTATGATTGTTGATGGTTTGACTGTTAATAATTTAGAGTCCTTAAAAAAGAATATAAACAAACTCCCTCATCCAAAGTTGTCAATGCAAATCATAAAAGAGAGAATTAGATTACTAAAAAAAAATAAAATACCATTAAAGAAATTGGATGCGAGAAATTATATCAAGTTATCAAAAGTATTTAATAAATTTAAGCCTAGTGTAGTTGTGCACTTGGCAGCTGTTTCTCACGCCAACCGATCAAACAAGGACCCTCATTCCACGTTTGACCATAGTCTGAGAACTCTAGAAAATGCCTTAGATAATTCAAAAAATCGAGTAGACCACTTTATTTTTTTATCTTCAAGCATGGTGTATGGAAACTTCAAAAAAAAAACAGTCAATGAAAATGATATATGTAATCCACTTGGTATATATGCTGCCCTTAAATTTTCTGCTGAAAAAATAATAAAAGCTTACAACCAAGTTTTTAATTTACCTTATACAATAATCCGACCTTCAGCACTTTATGGAGAAAGATGCATCAGCAGAAGAGTGGGTCAAATATTTATTGAAAATTGTCTAAATCGGAAAGAAATTATTATAGAAGGAGATGGCAACGAGAAGCTTGATTTTACTTATATTCAAGATTTGCTACAAGGCATTGTTAAAATTATCAAAAATAAAAAATCATTGAATGAAACTTTTAATATTACGTTTGGCAAAGCTCAGCCAATAAAAAAATTAATTGAAATCCTTAAAAAGGATTTTCCAGATTTAAGAGTAAAATATTCCTTAAGAGATAAATTAATGCCGAAAAGAGGAACTTTATCAACTTCTAAAGCAAAAAACAAAATTAGCTATAATTCCCAGTGGCCTTTGGAACAAGGTTACAAAGAATATATTAAATGGTACAAAAGCCTTTTTTATAAAAGTTAAAAATTAATATTTTAAATGAACCTTTTAATTCTCCATGGTGGATTTCAGAGATGTGCAACTACATATTTACAAGAAGAAGTATTCTTTAAATTAAAAGATTTTACATGTTTGAGCAAACCACAAGATTATTTTTCTTCTAAAGAAAAAAATAAATTTGAGCATGTAAGAAGAAGCTTAAAAGTAAAAGATGAAATCAAAAAATTATTTTTACTTCAAAATGATGCTTTTCCAGCAAAATATTTGATAAATAAAAATTTTCCAAAAAACAATTTCTTTTATGTTGAAAAGTATCAAGAAGATTTACTTAAAGTGATTAAAGCTGACGAAAACAAAAAATTTATTTTATCGCATGAATCATTATTTGATAGAATAAATTATTTTGCAGATGAGAATATATTTCATCTTGGAAATATAATTAGTTTTCTTAAAGAACATTTTCAATTTAAATTAAAAATTATACTTACAGTAAGAAATCAAGCTGAATTATTATATTCTATCTATAGTTATGATAATTGGAGACAAAAAAAGACTTTTAAAAATTTCCCTAATTTTATAGAAAATTTTTTAGATAAAAAAAAAGAATTTCATGAAATATTTGATTTCAACAAGCTATATTTGAAATTAAAAAATACTTTTAATTGTGAAATTTTAACTTTACCTATTGAGATGTTAGCAAAAGAAGAAAAAGAGTACGAAAGAAAACTAAAAACATTTCTTGAAACAGATGATGTTCATATTAGATCTAACATAAATGTTAAAAGACTTAAATTCAATGAGGGAAATAAACAGATATATATCTCTAGAGAAGTAAAATTTTTAAATCTATATAATTTTTTCGTACCCATACATAAATTTTTTCTAAACTTTAAATTTTATAAAAACTTTTTAGCAAACCCTTTAAGAAAATTAAAAAAAAATATTATGACAATTAAAAGCGGCAATAAAATAATTATAAATAAACAAATGACAGAAAAGATTATTTCATCTTATTCTTCTTGTAATAGAGATTTCGAAAAATTAATAAAAATTGATTTAAGTAAATTTAATTATTATTAATTCTATAAAATATTATCTTTAATAATAAATTATCAATAAATAATAAAATTTTAATTATCCAATGTGTGGAATAGCTGGTTTTTTTGGAAATAGAAGAATTGATAAAAACAATGTCTTCAAAACATTAACTTTAATGCAAAATAGAGGTCCAAATTTTTCAAATTATTTCGAAAAAAAATTTGGAGACAAACTATCAATTTACTTATTACACTCTAGACTAAGCATTATAGATTTAAAACAAAGATCCAATCAACCTTTTGTAATTGGAGATCACATTATAATATTTAATGGAGAAATATATAATTACATAGAATTAAAAAAAAGGCTTATAGAAAAGGGTGTAAACTTAAAAACTAATTCTGATACCGAAGTTTTGTTGAATTATTTTATTTTATATGGTGAAAAATGCGTAGACTATTTTGATGGAATGTGGGCTTTTGCAATCTTTAATAGAAAAACAAAAAAACTTTTTTTATCAAGAGATCCTTTCGGAGAGAAGCCTTTATATTTTTACAGAGATAAATATGGTATTTTCTTTGGATCTGAAATCAAATTTATAAAAAACTTATCTGGAGAAGATTTTGAGAAAAATTCATCAAAGATAAATAGATATTTATCATTTGGTGCTAGAAGCTTATTTAAAGATAATGAAACTTTTTACAATAATGTATTTTCAGTAAAAAATTCAGAGAACCTTTTTATTAATAGTAAATTAAAAATCACACATAAGAAATATTGGGAACCAATCACACGTAAAAAAAATTATAAAAATCAAGATATTTACGAAATTTCCAAAAACCTACTTTACACTTCTTTAGAAAGAAGATTAAGAGCAGATGTACCTATGGCTTTTTTATTGAGCGGAGGTATAGACTCTGGCGGCTTAGCATCATTAGCAGTAAGAATATTTGGTAAAAAAATAAATACTTTTTCTATAGTTGACAAAGATCCAAAATATAACGAAATTAAAAATATTAAAAAAGTTGTTTCAGATCTTGGGTGTAACAATAATATTATTGAATTATCAAAAAATAATTTTATAGATCAGCTACAAGAACAAATTCAATATCATGATAGTCCAGTTTTTACTCTTGCACAGTTTTTGCACTGTCAACTCATGAATAAAATCAAACCAACCGGAACAAAAGTTGTTATATCCGGAACTGGCGCAGATGAAATATACTCTGGATATTATGATCATTTTTTAATGTATTTAGCTAAAATAAGAAATAATAAGAATTATTATAAGGAATTATCTTTTTGGAAAAAATTCATACGCAATAAAATAAGAAATCCTGTTTTTAAAAATAAAGATCTATTTGTTCAAAATCCTGAATTTAGGGAACATGTTTATGATAATAGTAAAATTTTATCAAAAAATTTGATAGCACCTGAGAAATTTAATTTTAAAGAATTTAATTATTCAAAAGATCTATTTACAAACAGAAGAGCAAATGAGTTATTCCATGAAACTGTACCAGCAATTTTAAATAATGAGGATCTCAATGCCATGAAAAATTCAATTGAAAATCGATCACCTTTTCTAAATAGAGAATTATTAAATTTTATATATTCTGTTAAATCAGAAAATTTAATTAAAGAGGGTTTTTCTAAACATATTCTTAGATCAAATCTAAAAGGTATATTAAATGAAAAAGTAAGAACTGATAGACAAAAAAAAGGATTTAATTGTTCAATAGAAACATTAATTAATCTAAAAAACAAAAATATTCAAGATTACTTATTAGAAAAAAAATCAAAAATATTTGATTATGTTGATCGAGGAAAATTTAAAAATTTTTTAAGAGGAGATTTCAAAAAAAATTATAAAAATAAGTTCATTTTTTCATTTATTAGCGCAAAACTTTTTTTGGATAAAAAAGCATAAAATGAAATATTCAGTTTTTTTAAATGGTGAAAGAGGACTTTATATACTAAAAAAAATTCTAAAATTAAAAACGTATAAACTTAATAGTGTAATTTGTTGTAGAAATGAAATTAGAAAAAAATTAAAAAAAATTATTAGTTCAAAAAAAATAAATCTAATTAGAGATATTAATAGTGATGAAAATTTTATAAGATTAAAATCTTTAAATGACGATTTATTCATTATAGCCGGATATCCTCAGATTTTTTCAAAAAAAATTTTTTCAATACCAAAAAAAATGACTATTAATTTACATGCTGGCCCAATACCACAATACAGAGGAGGCTCACCATTAAATTGGCAAATTATAAATCAAGAAAAAAAAATAGGGATAGCAATTTTAAAAGTAAATGAGCGAATTGATGGTGGAAAATTAATTGAAAAATCTAATTTTAATCTAAAAAAAGAAGATGATATTCGAAGCGTCCACGCTAAAGCTAATCGCTTATTTTTTACAATTTTAAAAAAAGCTTTATTAAAAATAAAAAAACATAAATTAGAAAATATATTTTTAAAAAAAATAGGTAAATCTAAATATTGGAATCAAAGAAGAGATCATCATGGATTGCTTGATTATAAAAAAAAAACAGCAAGTGAATGTTATGATTTTATAAGAGCAGTTACTAGACCCTACCCAGGAGCCTGGATAAGGCATAAAACAAAAAATAAAATGGGTATAATAAGGCTTTACAAGTCAAAAATAATTAAGGAGAAAACAGCTTTAAAATCAAATAGTTTGTATTTAACCTGTAAAGATTCATTGTTAGAAATTACCGATTTCAAGATTTTAAATGAAAAAAGATTTTCCAAACGTAAAAGTAAAATATGTAAAATAAAAGTAAAATATGTTAAAAGAGATAAGCTAATGCCAAAAAGAGGAACTTTGCTTTTAATTGATCCTTGGCTTTCAAGAAAATTAAATAAAAAAGCTTATTTTTTAGATGAAAAATTTATTTCAAAATTTCTTAAATATGAAAAAATAAAAAAAGACCAATTTATTTATACGAAAATAAAAAATAAAAATTTTTCTAACATTTTAAAAAAAAAATTATTTAGATTTATTACCACTAACATACAATCTAAAAAAAAGATTGCTCACTTATATGATTATGATCAAAACTGTACATGGGCAATTAAAAAAGATTTAAAATATTTAAAAGTGATTTCAAAAAAATCATATAAATTATCGAGGTTTCACTTAGACAAAAGAATAGCAAAACATACTTGTGATACAATTTTTACAAGCTGGATTGAAAATTATTTTAAAAATCAACGTGGTGATTACTTACTTGTATACAGAAAAATGAGAAAGCCTTTAGGTTTTTTGCTATTAACAAAAGATGAAAAAAAATACCTTAGGATTGACCTAATTGCTGTAAGTAATCAATTCAAAAGATTAAACATTGGAACAAAACTAATTGATTATGCCATGTTTTTGTTCAACAAATATTACTCTCATTTAATAGTTGGATATCAAAGTCATAATTTAGCTGCATTAAATTTCTACAAAAAAATCGGTTTCAAGATCGAGTCAAAAAAAGATATTTATCACTATAATGAAAAAAATTAAATTATCTATTATTTATCTTATGTGCGGAATTGCAGATTATTAATGCTTATTTATTGCAAAGAATGCTTACTACCAAACACTAAACCATACATAAAGTTTAGCCTAGGTATTTGTTCAGCCTGCACTTTCCATAAAAAGAAAAACAAATTTAAAAAAGAAAAGGGTATTAATTGGAATAAAAGAAAAAAAGAGTTTTCAAAACTTATTAAGAATATCAAAAAAAGAAAATCTCCTATATATGATGTTTGTGTACCTGTAAGTGGGGGAAAAGATAGCATTACTCAAGTAAGTTATCTTTTAAATAAAGGTTTAAGAATTCTTTGCGTAAATATTGATTACGGAATTAAAACAAAAATAGGAGAGGAAAATTTAAAGTGTATTCCAAAAATGGGAGCTTCTTTAATTACCTATAGACCAAACTTAAAAGTTCAAAAAAAAATCATTAAAAAATCATTTGAAGATTTTGGTGACCCTGATTTAATGAGCCATTGTATGTTGCATGCTTTACCAATTCGTATTGCGATAAATTTTAACATACCTATGGTGTTTCTTGGTGAAAACGCTGCTTATGAGTATAGTGGTGAAAATGATTTAAACGAAAAAGAAATGAGTCAAAAATGGTTTGATCATTATGCTTCGAATTCTGGATTATCACCAAAAAAATTTGCTGAAATTTACAATATTCCTTATAAAATTATGAAAGTTTACGACTTACCAAATAAAAATGATCTTAAAAAGACCACAGCCGTATTTTGTAGCTATTTCTTTAAATGGAGCTCTGAAAAAAATTTGGTAATAGCCAAAAAGTTTGGTTTTAAGACACTTAATAAAGCACATGAGGGCACCTACAGAAACTATGTCGGTATCGACGAAAAGATAAATAGAATTCATCAATATATAAAACTTTTAAAATTTGGTTACGGTCGAGCGACAGACCATGCATGCGAAGATATTAGAAATAGAAAAATTAGTAGAAAAAAAGGAATTCAATTAATTAAAAAATATGATCAAGTTTACCTTTCGGATTACTATGTAAATGATTTCATAAAGTTTATAGGCATTAAAAAGTCAAAATTCTTTAAAATTTTAGATAAATTTACTAATAAAAAGATTTGGAAAAGATCAAATAACAAACTTATTTTCAAGCCAAATATTAAATAATGAAAATTTATAAAAGAAATAAAAAAAGAGAGTTTATAGCTAACAAAAAAACAAATCTAAAATTAAAGGATGTAGGAAGAATCGTTTTGAAAGAGAAGGAACATCTAACGATTCAAATTAATAATAAAAAAAATGAAGTGTGCGCTTTTGACTGGGGAATGTATGCAACTTCATCAATTAATAATCGTTTAAAAAGAGAAGGTTTCAAAACTTTCGTTGTAAAAAATATTAATAAAAAAATTTTTATAATGCTTGTAGACAAAAAAAAAAATTAAAAACTTTATGAGTTATATTAATAAAGAAAAAATTAATATTATAAGTGAATTAAAATAGTAAAACATTGTCCAAAAATTTTCTTATTTGCACGCCAATAAAAAAAAGTTGGCCTAATGACAAAAAAAATAATTTATTTTTTGTATCTGAGTCTGCAGTTTTGGGTTTAAAAGGAATACATGATAGATACTCAAATTATACAATTAATGACTCAAGATGGATAAATAAAAAAATTTTTTCTAAAGATTTTAATTTTCTAATTAAGATATACGAAAAATACCTAGCAATCCTCTCAAAAGAATTAAATAAATATCACAAAAAAAAATTATTCATTAAGATTTTGGAGGATATTAATTGGACCTTGGTTATCTACATTCGTTCATATCTATTTCGACAGATGGCAAAATATTAAAAGCACAATTAAGAAAAACAAAATCGATAAATGCATTTTTCTGAATTTAGATATGAATTTATTTATACCTTATGATCATAAAAATTTTATTTACTTATCTCAAAATGATTTGTGGAATCAGTTTTTATATCAAAAAATTATAAAAATTTTCTTAAAAAAAAATAAAATACAATACAAAGGTATTTTGAATCAAGACATTAACAAAGAATTGAAAAATTCAATTTTAAATAAATTTTATAAAAAAAACTATAAAACTGATCTTAAAAATAAAATAATGAAATCATTTAATTATGTTAATCAAAAAAACTATAAGTTCTTCTTATATAATACTTACCTTGGTTTTAAAAATGAACTTAAACTATCCCTAAAGACAAAACAGCTACCAATTTTTTATATTAAAGAAAATAAATCAACGAAAAAAAAATTTGATACAAAAATAAGACTTAGATTATCGAGACTAGGATCAAAAAAAAATTTATTTGAAAAACATCTAATAGAACTTTTAGGATCAATTTTTCCTAAAATATTTTTGGAAAATTACTCAGATTTAAAAACTTTTTCAAAAATAACAAATATTCCTCAAAATCCAAAAGTTATATTCACATCAAATTCGTTATGGTATGATACAAAAATTTCTTATCATGTTGCAAATTTAATAGAGAAAAAAAAATCAAAACTTATTCAAGGACAGCACGGTGGTGCTATGGGTTTAGTCAAACATCATTGGCCAGAGATGCATGAAATTCAAATTTCTGATCATTTTCTTAGTTGGGGTTGGGATAAAAGAAAAAATAAAAAAATAAAAAAATTTTTCATTTTAAAAAATTTACAGAAGTATAATAAAAAAAGAGAAAATTTATTAATTCCTTTAAAACCAAGAAAAAGATATTTTCATTCACTTGAGAGCTCTTCTGGAATAGAATCCTATAGATTATATATTAAAAATATTAATTTATTTTTAACAAAATTGAATAAACAGGTTATCAACAAGACTATTTTAAGACTTCCTTTCAACAGTCTTGATGTAAAAGATATTGACTTTTACTCTAACTTAAATGGGAAATATAAATTTCATAGCAAAGATAATTTTAATGAGGCTTGCGAAAAATCAAAACTGATTATTCATGCCTCAAATTCAACACCACTATTAGAAACTTTGTCAGCTAATATCCCAACGATTTTAATTTTAGATAAACACCAACACCCCTTACGTTCTGAGTGTAAAAAATACTTTGAGCTTTTAAATGAGAATAATATAATATTTTATAAGACCGATTTAGCTGCAAATTTTGTAAATAAAGTATGGAGCAATGATATAGAAAATTGGTGGAACAAAACAAAAACACAAAAAGCAGTGAAATTATTTACCGAAAAATTTGCAAGAAAAAAAAATGATATTGTGAAAGAATGTTATGATTTTTTAAAAAAGGTTTAATTAATGCAGTTACTTCAATTTTTTCTCTCAAAAATAATTATTATCTACTTGAAAATTCTAGGTGTAAAAATTAATTTTAACGCTCAAATTAATAATTTTCCACATTTAAAAATTAAGGGACAACCTGAAAATATAATAATTGGTAAAGTTAAAATTTTAGGAAAAATCGACTTGAGAAATAGGGAAAATGGTAAAATTATATTTGAAGATAATTGTAAAATAGAAAAAGATTGTAGATTTGTTTCAGCTAGAGACGGGATAATTAAGATAGGAAAAGGTTCAACTATCACTATGGGTGCGGTAATAAATGGTGGTGGAAATGTTATTGTAGGTGCAGATTGTATTTTAGGTCCCAGGATAATGATAAATGCAAATGAACATGTTTTTAAAAAAGGTAAATTAATAAAAGAACAGGGGTTTATTCATAAAGATGTGAATATAGAAGATGATTGTTGGTTTGGAGCTTATGTCGTTATAAATAAAGGTTCTTATATTAAAAAGGGGTCAGTGGTCGGCGCGTTATCACTAATAAATAAAACAACAGAAGAATATTCAATAAATGCTGGAATACCTTCAAAAAAAATTGGTCAAAGAGAACAATAAATCAAATATTAATTTTAAAATTTAAATGGTTGAAAAATTTCTTAAGATTGCAATAAAAGATCTTTTTAAAATAAATAGAAGCATTACTGGCAGTGGCCTAAGAAAAACTCTTAAAATTTATAAGGATAATTTTAAAGAATTAAAAATAAAAAAAATTCGTTGCGGTACTAGAGTTTATGACTGGAAGATACCTTCAGAGTGGAATGTTGCTGATGCATTTGTATTAGATAAATATAATAAAAAAATTATTGATTTCAAAAAAAATAATTTACATCTAGTTGGATATTCAACTGCTAAAAAACAATTTATTAAAAAAGAGGAATTATTAAGACATTTGCATAGTCTTCCAAATCAGCCTAATGCAATACCTTATGTTACTTCATATTATCAAAAAAATTGGGGTTTTTGTGTTACAGATATTCAAAAAAAAACGATAAAAAAAAATTATTCTACGAAAGATAAATTTAAGGTTATTATTAAATCCTCATTTTCAAAAAAAGGTTTTCTTAATTATGGCGAACTTATTATTAGAGGTAAATCTAAACAAGAAATACTCATTTCAACTTATATCTGCCATCCATCCATGGCAAACAATGAGTTATCAGGTTCCATAGTATCATTGAGCTTGATAGATTATTTTAAAAAAAGAAAAAATAATAAAACATTAAGATTTATTTTTATTCCTGAGACAATTGGTTCAATTTCTTACATAAACAAAAATTTTAAACATTTAAAAAAATACGTAATTGGCGGTTATAATCTAAGTTGTATTGGTGATGAGAGAAAACATTCTTGTATTTTTACTAAATACGGAAATAAACTTACAGACAAAGCTTTAGTAAATGCCTACAAAAAATTAAAAATAAATTTCAAAAAATACTCATTTTTACAAAGAGGATCTGACGAAAGACAATTCAACCATTCAGGGGTTAATTTACCTATCGCAACTATTTGTAGGTCTAAGTTTTTTGAATATCCTGAGTATCATACTTCTCTAGATGATTTTAAATTGGTTACTAAAAAAGGATTAAATGGTGGTTTTAAAGTTGCTAAGGAGGCAATTAATAATTTGCAAAAAATTATAGTTCCAATAAGCAAAACTATATGTGAACCTCAACTTGGAAAAAGAGGTTTATATAAGAATATTTCTATAAAAACTCAATTCAGCTATAAAAATTTTACAAAAAATCTGCTTAGTTTTTTACAATATTCAGACGGAACAAATGATCTTGATCAAATCTCAAACTATTTAAATATAACTAAAATTCAAACAAATAAAATTTATTTTATTTTAAAAAAAAATAGATTAGTCGAATAATATGATTTTTAATTTAAGTTCAACATCGTATCTTTTAGAAAGAAATATAAGCTGGAATTATTTGTCAGATCAAAAAAATTTAAATTTTTCAAAATATGGTCAAATTTTTTTAACAAATAAAGTACAAAAAGTAAAAAGCTCAATTAATATTAATCTATTATTTCTTGCTGATCTGCTTAGTTTAAATTCCACACAAAATTTTAATGTTGAACTAAATAAGATTATTCAACTTTTGAAAAAGTTAGAGATATGTTTAAGAAATAATAATATTCCCATAATAGTTGGCGTGTCTAGTTACTTGTATATCAATATTATTGAGTCTGCCCGGAATTTTAAAAATGAAAAAAGAATTAAACATTATCTTTTTAATGAATTATATAAACTTTCAAAAAAATATAAAAATTTATATATATTAGATATTGATGAAATCTTTTCGTTACACGGTGTTGAAAGATGTCTTGATAATAGAAATTTTCATCTATCTAGATGTAGACTTTCTTCATTTGGGATTGAAGTAATTGCAAAAAATCTAAAAAAAATAGCAATTAGAATAAATAAGCCTAATAAAAAAGCTTTATTATTAGATTGTGACAATACTCTATGGGGAGGAGTAATTGCTGAAGATGGATTAAATAAAATAAAGATTGGAGAAGAAAACGAAGGATTAGCTTTCTTTGAATTTCAAAAAGCGATCAAGAAACTTAAAGATCAAGGAGTAATAATTATTTTAGTAAGCAAAAATATTGAGGAGGATATCTTTAATGTTTTTAAGATGCATGGAGGGATGATATTAAAAATGAAGGATATAAGTGCACATAAGATTAATTGGAAGGATAAAGCAAAAAATATCTCCACATTATCAAAAGATTTAAATTTAACTTTAGATAGCTTTGTATTTTGGGATGATAATCCTATCGAGAGAGAAAAAATTAAGATGAAACTAAAGGAAGTAAAAGTAATTGATCCAGATCAAGATGTATCAAACTGGGCTAGACAATTACTTGAGTACGAAGGCTTCTCAAAATTTAGTATCACTACAAATGATCTTAATAGAACTAAGCAATATCAAACAAGACAAAAGTTTATTGATAATAAGTCTGGTTTTAAAAATGAAATTGACTACCTCAAATCTATAAAAATTAAAGCAAAAATTCTTAATTTAAATAAGAGAAATATTGATAGAGCTGCACAAATGTGTCAAAGAACTAATCAATTTAATTTGAGCACTAAACGTTATAATCACAAAGATCTTCTTTTAATAAATAAAAAACACAAATGTTTTATGATACACTTAAAAGATTTATATGGAGATCACGGAATAATAAGTTTTATTTGTTTAAAGTTTATTTCAAAAAAAGTTATTTTGATAGATACCCTTCTTATGAGCTGCAGAGTTCTTGGTAGATATTTAGAAAATTGGATTTTAAATGAAATAATAAAATTTGCGAAAAAAAATAATGTTAAATTAATTGTTGCTGAATTTATTTCTACAAAAAAAAAATGATATTGCAAAAGATTTTTTAAATAGTAATAATTTCAAAAAAATTTCAAAGATTTCCTTAATTAAAAAAGATAAAACTATAGATAAAAAGATTTTAAAAAATAAATCCGATTTTTTTCTTTATAATTCTAATAAAAAAATTGATAACTTGAATATTTATGCAAAGCATTGACAAGAAGATTTTTGAAGCTCTAAAAAAAACATTCTCAAAATCTAAAATACCTAAAAAAATAAATAAATTAAAAATTGGTGACTTTTCACAATGGGACTCTCTAGGTAACTTTAATTTATTACTCGAAATTGAAAAAATATTTAATTGCAGAATTGATACGAAGTCTTTTAATAAAATCAAGTCAGTGAAAGATATTAGAGAGTTTTTAAAAAAAAGTGGAAATCGACCAAATTAAAACTACACTTTTAAAATGCGGTATACAAAAAGGTGATACCTTGCTTCTGCATGGGGATGCAGGTGTTGCCGAGCAATTAAAATCAAACAAAAAGGATAAAATTAATTTATTGTTTGATATTCTTACGGATCATATAGGAAAAGAGGGAAATATCTTGGTTCCAACCTTTACTTATTCAGCTTGTAAAAAAAAATTTTTTGATGAAAAAAAAAGTAGCTCTGAGATAGGTTTGCTAAGTGAAATTTTTAGAAAAAGAAAACTTATAAGAAGGACCAATCATCCAATATTTAGTTTCGCTATTTATGGTAAAAAATTTGAATATTATGATAAAGCGAGTATTGAAACATGTTTTGGACGTGACTCTATCTTTGATCGTTTTTTTAAATCAAAAGGTAAAATAGTTTGCATAGGATGTGATTTAGATAGAGTTACATTTACTCACTATGCAGAAGAATTTTATAAGGTTAAATATAGATATATAAAAAATTTCAATATCTTTTCAAAAAAGTTAAATAAATACGTAAAAACTAGTTATTTTGTAAGGAAATTGTCTAAGAAAAGCAGAATAGATTTAAGAAAATTGCATGAATATTTAAAAAAGAAAAAAAGAATTCAAGAGTCAAATTTTGGCAGATATAGGATTCTATCTATTCAATCAGAAATCTTTTTTAAGTCTTGCATTGAAATGCTTAAAAAAAATAAAAATTTTTTAATTGAAAAAAATAATTAGTAAATATGATCTTCAAAATTAGAAAAAGAAAATTTAATATAAAACTTTTGGAAGGAAAAAAATTTTCTAAAAAGAGTAAAGATTTTAATCCTATACACATTAACAAAATTTACGGGTATAACTCTATTTTTGGACAGAATATAGTCCATGGAGCTTTAACCATTATTTTCTTTTTAAAAAGAACATTTTTTTCAAAAAAATTTGAAATTACTTACATAAAGATTAATTTTATAAAACCTGTTGAATATAATAACCATATTTTTATTAAGCCCGTAAAAAAAAATAAACAAAATCTTTTTTTTTCTTTATTTCAAAATAAACAAGCAATAATTGAAATTAATATTAAGTTATCAAAATTAGAAAATGCACGAGATAAAAATTACAAAAAAAATATAGAAAAAATACTTGAAAAAATTAGTTGGTATACAGGCATGAAATATCCTGGAATTAATTCTTTGATTTATGACATTTCAATTGTCAAAAATAAAACTACTAAAAAATTAAAAATTATTTCTAATAAATTAGATAAACGATTGCCGATTATTAAAAATAGATTTTCGTATAAAAATTATAGTATAAATTTTACATCAATCAAAAGACCTTTTGTCAAAAATAAATATACTAAGCCAAATTTATCAATACTTAAATTTATTAAAAAGATTAAGAAAAATGTTTTATTAATAGGAGCCAGCCAAGGTATTGGTAAAGATTTTTTAAATTTAATTAGCAAAAATAAAAACATTACAATTATTGCCACTTATTTCAGAAATAAAATAAAATTAAATAAAAAAAAAATAATTAAGAAAAAGATTGATATTACAAAAGATTATAAAATCTTAAAAGATTTGATAGACACATATTCTCCTATCAAAGTATATTATTTTGCGTCATCAAAGATATTATTTGATCAAGACATTCCCTTGAAAAAAATCAAGGAATTAAACAATTATTTTCTAAAGTATCCTTTAAAAGTATTAAAACAAAATAAAAGAAAGATATTTTCATTCTTTTATCCATCTACAGATTTTATAAATTTTAATAAAAAGGCGCCTTATTCTAAAATAAAGAAAAAAGCAGAAAAAGAAATGAGAAAATTTTGTGATAAAAATAATATTCAGTTTGCATATCATAGATTTCCTGCAATAAACTCAAGACAATCAATTTCTATTAGTAATCCACAAAATCAAAATTTAAATCAATATTTAAATAAAAATAAAAAAATTATAAGTAAAATATTGTTATAAAGAAAAGTTGAATTTTTTATGGAAAAAATATTAAAAAATAAAAAGATTTTAATATCTGGTATCGGCAAAGGATTGGGATTAGACATGTTTTATAAATGTATTGACAGCGGTGCATTTATATATGGATTTACTAGATCTAAGGATGATATTAAAAAAATAAAAAAAGAATATTTAAAAAAATCAAAAATATTTGTTGGAAATGCCTCTGATTACAAGTTTTTAAAAAAATTATTTTTTTATTTCAAAAAAAATAAAATTTATTTAAATGGATTGATAAATAATGCAGGTCAAAGACAGAGAAAATCTTTCGTTGATATCACCAAAAAAGATATAAATGACATTATTAATGTTAATTTTTTATCGGTATTTTTAATAAGTCAATTTTTTGTAAAGAATGCAAAGAAAACAAACCAAGACTCAATTGTTAATATTGGTTCGATCGTAGGCGAAAAACCTTTTTCAGATTTGATAGGTTATGCAAGCTCAAAATCAGCTATTTCAGGATTTACAAAAAGTTTAGCTTTAGAACTTGCTGAAAAAAATTATAATATTAGAGTTAATTGTATTAATCCTGGATTTACTAAAACTTCTTATTTTCAAAATTTTAAAAAAAATAAAAAACTTTACAAATGGACTTTAAGTAAAATTTCAGCAGGAAGATGGGGAGAATCTTCAGAAATAAGCAAATTAGCTATCTTTTTATTGTCAAACAAAGCGTCTTATATTAATGGTCAAATTATAAATATCGACGGAGGATGGAAATATTAACTATATGAAAAATAAAATTTTAGCATTAATTCCTACTAGATTAAATTCTAGAAGATTGCCCGCAAAAGCTTTGCTGCCCATTAATAACATGCCATTAATTATGCATGTATATAAAAGGGCATTATTATCTAAAAAAATAAATGATGTAGTTATTTGTTGTGATGACAAAAAAATCTTTAACGTTGTTAAAAAACATGGCGCTAAAGTCATGATGACTTCAAAGCATCACCTAAATGGAACTGATAGAATTTGTGAGGCATTCAGCAAAATTAAAAATAAAAAAGATTATAGCTTGGTAGTTGATATTCAGGGCGATGAACCTTTAGTTAGCCCAATACATATTGACAAAGTAATTGAATTTCATGAAAAAAATCATGATATTGATATAATACTTCCTAACCTCAAAATTAAGTCTACAAATAATACAAATATAGTAAAATTAGTAACTAATAAAAAAAATGAGGTAATCTATATTTCGCGTGCAAATGTTCCTTATCAATTTAAACATGAGTCCAAGTATCATAAAAAACATCTTTCAGTAGTCTCTTTTAAACCCGAGTCCCTTTTAAAATTTGGAAAATCAAAAGTTAGTGATCTTGAAAAAATCGAAGATGTAGAATTACTTAGAGCATTGGATATAGGTCTAAAAGTAAAAACTTTAAATCTGAAAGGTGATAGCTTTTCAATCGATATATTCGAGGATTATCAAAAAGCAAAGCTTCAAATTTCCAGGGACAGATATTTTAAATTTTATAGATAAATTAAAAATATTGCACTTTAAAATTAATTCATGATTAATTATTCAATAAATAATACAGAGCATAAAGTTACTTTTTGCAAGTCTAATAAACTAAGAGGAATCTCTGACTCCATTGAGTCTGTTAATTCAGATAAAAATATTTTACTTATTTATGACGACAAAATTGAAAAAAGAATAGTTAAAAGTATTTTTTCTGAACTTAAAATATCTGGTTGTAGAATTTATAGTTTACAAATTAAAGGCGACAAGTTTAATAAAAATGAGAAATTTTTATTTAAAATATTAGATTTTTTGATTAAACATAAATTTACCAAAAAATCAGTCATATTTTCATGCGGAGGTGGTGTTGTAGGTGATGTGGCGGCATTAGCAAGCAGTTTATACTTAAGAGGTACAATCTATTTTAGTATTCCAAGCACAATGACCGCAGTAGTTGACAGTGCTATAGGTGGAAAAACTGGAATTAATTACAAAGGTATAATCAACTCCTTAGGAACTTATTATCATCCTAAAAATGTTTTTATTTTAGAGGATATCATTTCATCAATTCCTCAAAGGGAATATCTTGCAGGATTTGCTGAGATCATTAAATGCGGTTTAATTGATAATAAAAACATTCTTAATTATTTAGATAATGAAAAAGATTCAATCATAAAAAGAAATTTCAAAAATGTTGAAAAAATTTGTGAAATGACGCTCAAAACAAAAATAAAATTTTTTAAAGATGATATATTTGAAAACAATAGCAGATTAATGTTAAACTTTGGTCATACATTTGCTCACGCTATTGAAATGGCTATTGAAAATAAATTAAAAAAAGATTTTATTAGACATGGAGAGGCAGTAGCTTTGGGAATTTTGTGTGAAATTTATTATGCAAATAAAGAAAAAAATAATCTTTTCAAGTTTTCCAAAAAACTTTTTGAAATTTTTGACTTACCTACATTTTTAAATTTAAAAGACATAAAATTCAATCAAGCAAAACTTATAAATGATATTTATAAAAATATATTTCTTGATAAAAAGAAAATAAGTTACTATCCAAGATATATTTCTTTAAAAAAGCTAGGGAAACCAAAGATTGATGAAATAAAAGACTTTGACTTTATTAACGATACACTTTTACAAGTTTTATTATAGGTTTTAAATAAAAATGACAAAAAAAGAAGATCTTAAATTTTTTGATCCTCAGATAACGATCAAAGAACAGGCAGTTGCTCAGAGATTACAATTTTTACCTAATTCAAATACACCCCTACCATCAGAAGTCGAGATAAGTGAGTCCGGGATGTGTAATAGAAAATGTTCGTTTTGTCCTAGAAGTGACCCTAATTATGATCATAGGAATGAATTTATTTCATATGAATTACACAAAAAACTTTGTGATGAATTAGCCGAGGTTAATTATAAAGGTTTGATAATTTATTCTGGATTTGTTGAGCCAATGCTAGATAAACAAATTTATAAATTAGTACATTACGCCAAAACGAAACTTCCTGAGTCGAGAGTTGAAATGATATCCAATGGCGACGTATTAAATGAGAAGAGATTAAAAAAACTTTATGACTCTGGGTTGGATAGACTTCAAATTAGCTTATACGATGGAGAGGATCAACATAGGAAGTACATAAAATTAGGGAAAAAACTAAATTTGAAAAATGATAAATATGTTTTGAGAGCACGATATCTTCCTGAAGAAAAAAATTTTGGTATAACACTAAGTAATAGGGGCGGCATGCTTGAGAATGCTGAATATAAGATTAGTCCAAGGAAAGAAAAATTAAATAAAAAATGTTTCTATCCAAGTTATAAATTTTTTTTAGATTACAACGGTGATGTTTTAATGTGTTCACATGACTGGGGAAAAAAAAATATACTTGGCAATTTAACAAAAGAAAAGTTTTTAGACATTTGGCTTTCTAAAAAGACCGAAGAAGCTAGAGCTAAGTTAAATGTTGGTGACAGATCTTTAAGTCCCTGCAATGTATGTGATGTAAGTGGTGATTTGATTGGTAGAAAGCATTATGAGGCTTGGTCCAATTTAAAGAATTTAAATGAAAAATAATAAAAAAGTTTTCATATTAGGAGCTAGCTCTGATATCGGCTTAAGTATTATGAGGATTTACCAAAAGTATAATTATAAAGTTTTAGCTCATTATAATAATGGTAATAAAAATTTTTTTGAATATACAAAAAAAAATAAAATAAAAACAATTAAATTTAATTTTCTTACATCTAATAGAAAAATAGAAAAATTTGCAAAAAAAAAAGAATTCAAAAAATATGGTATATTAATAAATGCTTCAGCACATATAAAAGAAATTTCTTTTACAAACACCAAAATAAAAGATCTTGAAGATATCTTTAAGGTAAACTTTTATCCATATTTAATACTAATGCAAAACATGGGATTAGAAATGAATAAAACTAAATGGGGCAGGTTTGTTAATTTAGGTTCAATCGGAGTTAAGTTTGGCGGAGGCTTAAAAAATTTCCCGTATTCTTTATCTAAATTTTTATTGGAGTTTTTTCCTCATCAAACAAAATATTGGGTTAAAAATAATGTTTTAATAAATACTATTAGAGTTGGAGCAACTAAAACAAAATTGCATTTAAAATTACCATCAAAAAATTTAAAAAAAAGAGCTAAGTTAATACCATTGAAGAGATTTGCAACAACTGACGAAATCGCTGAATTTGTTTATTTTCTTGGTTCAGATCTCAATACATATATCTCCAACCAAGTTCTAAGTATTTCCGGTGGAGAATAATTTTTTAAATGGATAAAATTCAACTTAACTTATTATTAAAGATAAGAAAGTATTTTCTAATTCTAAATAATTATAATTATAAACCAAAATATGACTCAATTTTTTATCTTGCAAGCTACTCAAACTTTATAGGCTCTTATGTTTTAAAAAAAATCGCAAATATTCAAAATAATAATTTTTTAAAAAATTTTATTATAATTTTAAAAGATATCATTTTTAGTCTAAAATACATGAATCACTCTTTATACTTTAATAATATACCGGCCAAATATGATAAATTAATAGTCACATGGGCTTTTAAAGATAATTTTGATCAAAAAGGTAATTTAATAGACAGATATTTAAACACAAACTCTGACAAACTGAAGAACACTATTTGGTTTGTAGTTTATATGAGTGACAAAATCCCAAACAAAGTTGGTAAAAACATCATCTTACTTACAAGAAACGAAAAAATAAGTTTAAATGTTTTTAAATTATTTAAATTTTTAATTAGTAATGTTATTTTCATTTTTAAAGATTTCAATTATTTCTTGTTTTCAGTTTCAAATTATAATTTTTTTTCTGTCCAGATATTAAATAAATTAAAACCTTTCTTGACCTCAGAACTTAAATATTTACTAATGCCATATGAGGGACAACCGTTTCAGAATAATATTATTGCTTTTCTCAAAAAAAAAAAATTTAAAACTCAAATAATAGGGTATATACATTCACCTCCATTAGCACTTCCTTCAAATTTTATTTATAAAAGTTTTAGCCCTGACAAAATTATTCTAAATGGTAAAGATCAAATTCATTGTTTTACGAAACTTTTAGGCTGGAAAAAATCAAAAATTAAATTACTTCCATCTTTTAGATTTTTAAAGTCAGTTACAAAAGCCAAGAATATTATTTACTTACCCTTTGCGGTAAGGGAGCCCCAAATTATTTTAAGATCTTTAGAATATTTAACTAGAAACAATTATATTAATATTAAAAATTTTAAAACCAAGAATCATCCTGCAAGTTTTAACTCAAAAAAAAATTTAATATTAATTGAAACTATTCAAAAATTAAAAAAGAATAATAAAATAAATAAATTCAAGAAAGTTAAGGATGATTATCTAATTTTTATAGGAAATTCTGGCGGAATCATTGAAGCATTGGAGAGAGGATTAAAAGTTATACAAATAGTTGAGTTTCCATTATTCGATATCTACTCAAGTAAAATTTGGCCCAGTATAATGAGAAAGAAAATTAATGAAAATATTTATTTGTATTCTTTAAGAAAAAAAGGAAATTTAATTAAATTAGGTAATAAAAAAAATACAATAAAAAATTTATTTTATTAATCAAAAATGGAAATTATAATGAACTTATTTTATAAATTTTTAAAAGCTATTGATTATATTATAAAAAAAATTTTTAAAAAAGAATTTTTACTTTATTTAAAAGTTCTAATTGAAAATAATTCTTATAAAAAAATAAAAATTCTAGACAAAATGATAACTTTTTTTATTCCAAATCAATTAGTTAATTGGAGAGTAGATACTTTTTTTTCAAAAGAACCAGAAACACTTAAATGGATAGATGGATTCAAAACCAAAGAAAAAATTATTTTTTGGGATATTGGTTCGAATATTGGTTTATATTCTATTTATGCTTCTTTAAAACACAAAAATGCAAAAGTAATTTCATTTGAACCCTCAACAAGCAATCTAAGAATTTTAAGTAGGAATATTTCAATAAACAGATTAGAAGATAAAATCACAATATGCCAACTACCTTTAAATGAAAGTTCTTTCAAATTTGAAAAGATGAACGAATCAAATTTCTTAGAGGGTTTTTCTGAAAATACTTTTGGAAAAGCAATGAATTTTGAAGGTAAAAAAATGATAGTAAAAAATAACTATAATATATTAGGCTCATCAATCGACCATCTTGTAACAAAAGATATTTTAAGTTGTCCGAATTACATTAAGATTGATGTTGATGGAATTGAACATTTAATATTAAATGGAGCGACAAACACTCTTTCAGATAAAAGATTAAGAAGTGTCTTGGTTGAAATTAATGAAAACTTTAATGAACAATATACTTCAGTAATGAAAATAATGGAGAATTCAAACTTTAAGCTTAAAACCAAATCACATGCTGACGAATTTTATAAAGGAAATCAAAGTAAAATTTATAATTTTATATTTGAAAAGAAATGAAGTTAAAAATATTAGAAAATTTTTTAGAAAAAGAAGATTTAGATAAAATCAGACAACTAAATCTAGAAAAAATTAATAATAATTCAATTAAAGTTTATCATAATAAAATATATAAAAATGGAGAAACCCAAGTCGACTGTTTTACTGATAAACAAATTAAAGAATTTCACTCAAAATATCATACTAAGGCACTAAATATTTTAAAAGAATTAAACCATTTAAAAGTAGATTTATACGATTATTCAGAATTTCATGTTATTGAAACAGGTGCAAATTGTAGCTTTCCTATTCATGATGATACTCCTGATAAACTTTTAAGTGGAGTTATTTATATTAGACCCGATAAAAATACAGGAACAATTTTTTATGACAATAAAAAAGGTGATGGAAAACAAGAAGTTGAATGGAAAGTTAATAGAGGAGTTTTTTTTTCTAGAATAGAAGGGGAAACTTGGCATTCATATGAAGGAGATCAAAAATCAAATAGAATTGCTTTGGTATACAACTTAATGACAAAAAAAATAAAGGATGTTTATAGGGTTGAAAATAAAAACTATTTTTTTGGTAGATTTAGATATTGGATTAATCCTTATCTATATAAGTTTTTAAAGCTCACGATATAATTTATAACTAATTATCTATGAAAGTTATTATTTTAGCTGGCGGTCTAGGCACAAGACTTCCTGAGTACACAAAAAAGATTCCTAAGCCTATGGTAAAAGTTGCAGGATATCCAATCATTGTTCATCTAATGAAACATTATATAATTTCAGGTTTTAAAGAGTTTTTTTTAGCAACAGGATATAAAAGCAAAGAGTTTAAAAAATATTTCAGAAATTATAAAAAAAACGGAAAAGCTTTCGAAGCAATTATATTTAATAAAAAATGTAAAGTTACGATTCTCGATACCGGACTAAAAACTTTAACTGGAGGTAGACTCAAAAAAGCTGCCAAACATCTTAAAACTCAAGAAGACTTTATGTTTACATATGGCGATGGTTTATCTAATGTAAATTTAAATAAATTGGTTAGATTTCACAAAAGGCACGGGAAAAAAATTACTGTTACCGCAGTGAGACCTCCAGCTAGGTTTGGTGAATTGAAATTAAAAAACAATCTAGTAAATAGTTTTAAAGAAAAACCTCAAGTAGGAACTGGCTGGATTAATGGAGGTTTTTTTGTTGCTAAACAAAATTTTATTTCCTTGATAAAAGGAAATAAAACTATTTTAGAAAAGTCCCCTCTGGAAAAAGCGGCTAAGGAAAAAGAATTATATGCTTTTAAACACCATGGCTTTTGGAAATGTATGGACACCAAACGAGATAAAGATGTATTAGAAAAAATATTAAAAGACAAAAAAAATTGAGAAAAAAAAAAACAATTTTAATTATCGGAGGCACAGGCTTTATAGGTTTTCATTTAGCTAAAAGGCTAATAAAAAAAAACTTTATCATATTAAGCATTTCGACAAAACTTCCCAGCCCAACGAGAAAAGTCAAAGGAGTTAAATATTTGCTTTGTGATATATGTAAATTAGCTGAGTTAAAAAAAGTGATAAATAAAAAAAAAAAATATAATTACGTAATTAATCTTGGCGGTTATGTAGATCACACAAATAAGAAAAAAACATATAATAGTCATTATCTTGGTTGTAAAAATTTATCTACAATATTTTTAGGAAAAAAGATTGAAAGATTTATTCAAATAGGTAGCAGCATAGAATATGGAAAAGAAAAATCACCTCAAATAGAAAATCGTCCTATAAAAGAAAAATCTATAAAATCTACTTACGGACTAGCTAAATTTAAAGCAACAAAGTATTTAATTAATCTTTACAAAAAAAATAGATTTCCTGCAGTAATTTTAAGACTTTATTTGATTTATGGGCCTTGTCAGGATACTAATAGATTTTTACCTATTATAATAACTAATTGTGTGAAAAAAAAATCATTTCCTTGTTCTGAAGGTGTTCAATACAGAGACTTTTTGTATATCGACGATTTAATTGATGTTATCGAAAAATTTTTAAATAAAAAAACTTTCTTAAATGGGCAAATATTCAACATAGGATCAGGTAAACCAAGAAATATTAAAAATACTATTAAATTAATAACTAAGAAAATAAAAGGAGGCCTACCTATATACGGTAAGGTCAAATTAAGAAAAGATGAAATAATTCGGTTGTATCCAAGTATTAAAAAAATCAAGAAATATACAAATTGGAGACCAAAGGTCTCTTTTAAAAAAGGACTAATAAAATCTATAATGTATTATGAAAAAAATTGTAAATAATAGTTTCAAAAAAATCTTTTATAAAAAAAAGGTTTTGATCACAGGGCATACAGGTTTTAAAGGTTCATGGCTATCCTTATGGATGCATTGTAATGGAGCCAATGTATTAGGGATTTCTGACTCGATACCTACCAATCCGTCTCATTTTAAATTGTTAAAACTCAATAGAAAAATATCTTCAAGAATAATGGATATAAATGATTTAAAAAAATTAAGAAAAACTTTTATTCAATTCAATCCCGATTATGTTTTTCATTTAGCAGCTCAAGCAATAGTTCAAGTGTCATATTCACAACCTATTAAAACTTGGAGAACAAATTTAATTGGCACAGTAAACATTCTTGAATGCTTGAGGATGGCAAAAAAGAAAACTATAGCGATTATGATTACTAGCGATAAAGCTTATCAAAATTTAGAAATTAAAAGAGGTTATAATGAAAATGATATTTTGAAAGGAACAGATCCTTATGGCGCATCCAAATCATCTGCAGATATAGCAATAAATTCTTACTATCACTCTTTTTTTTCAAAGAAAAAAAGCAAAGTTTTAATTGCAACAGCAAGAGCAGGAAATGTCATTGGTGGTGGAGACTGGTCTCCAAACAGAATTGTGCCTGACTGTATAAAATCATGGTCTAAAAATAAGTATGTTATTATAAGAAGTCCAAATTCAACCAGACCCTGGCAACACGTTTTAGATATAATTTATGGATATGTTACACTAGCCATAAAATTAAAACAAAATCCAAAATTTCATGGAGAAGCATTTAATTTTGGCCCTGATAAAAAAAATTTTAGAGTAATAGATATACTAAATAAAATGAGAGTATATTGGCCAAAAATTAATTGGAGGATAATAAAACAAAACAAATTTAAAGAGAACACTCTTTTACATTTAAATAGCAATAAATCAAAAAAACTTCTTAAATGGAAAACGGTTTTAAATTTTAGTAATTCTATAAAATTTACCGCTGAATGGTATAAGCATTATCTAAAGAACAAAAAAAATATATATTATTATTCTAAAAAACAAATTTCTAACTATTTAGAAATCTTGAAAAAAAATTAAATAAATAGTTAATGTCCAAAAAAAAACCTTTAGTAAGTGTAATTATGAATTGTCATAATGGAGAAAAATATCTTAAAGAGAGCATTAAAAGCTTGATGTCTCAAACATATAAGAATTGGGAATTAGTTTTCTGGGATAATAGATCTTTCGATAATAGTAAAATAATTGTTAAAAAATTCAAGGATAAAAGAATCAAGTACTTTAAATCTGAAAAATTTCACAATCTTTATCATTCTAGAAATTTAGCCATAAAAAAAGCGAAGGGAAAATATGTAGGATTTTTAGATGTGGATGATTTATGGGAAAAGACCAAGTTGAAAAGGCAGATGAAATACTTCCTAGAAAATGAAAATACAAAGATCATTTATTCTAATTTTTTCCTCATAAATCAATCTAAGAAAAAAAAAAACATAGGATACAATCATTTATTACCTGTAGGGTTTATCACACAGCAAATCTTAGATAAATATTCAGTAGGATTTGTGACGACTATGTTAGATAAGAATATCTTTAAAAAATATAGATTTAATAATAAATATAATATTATTGGCGATTTTGATTTTTTTATTAAGATTAGTCAAAAATATAAAATTGGCTGCATTCAATCTCCTCTCGCTTCTTACAGAATGCATGATTCTAATCTGTCTGGAAAGAGAATTGATCTGCATATCAAAGAATTAAAAGACTGGCTAAGTATTAACAAAAAGAAATTAGAAAATTTATCTTTTAATACAAATTCAATAAATAAAACTTTGATAAAACTTAAAGTAAAATATTATCTTAAATATCTGGGCGTGTAGTTCAGTGGTAGAACGCTACGTTGACATCGTAGAGGTCATAAGTTCAATTCTTATCATGCCCACCAATTTTAAAAATTTCAAAAATATTTTAATAATTTTTTTTTAAAATCAATTTTTTGTAATTGTGATAATAAAATTACTAATGTTATTATCATATAGGTTGAGTTTGAGCTTGTAAAAAAACTGCCAGATGATTTGAGTGGAAAAAAAAACATTAAAAAATTGATAAAAGTTATTATTAACATATCAAACTTTTTTTGACTTATGTTCTTAATATTAATTTTTAATAAATAAATTACTTTTGAAAAGAATATGATTAAATATGCAATTAATATGATCAAACCTATCAATCCTGTGCTCACCAGAACATCTAAATAATAATTATGGGGATGGGTAGTTTGTCTAGTTAATTTTTTTTCTACAGATTTATTATAAAAATTTTTATACCCAATACCTAAAATCTTATTATCATCCCATATGTATAAAGCGTGTGCGTATAAAGAAGCATGACCGCTACCCCTCTCAAAATCTCCAGCTTTAACTGGATCTTTTTTTATCTCTTCAAAAGTTTTTTTATCTTTAATTATATTATAACTTTCAAAAGTTCTTGAGCTAAGAGCTGCAGTATTATTAAGGAAAGAATTATAACTTTCCACAATTTCTTTTGATGAAAAATTACTTACAAATAATGTTAAAATAACGAATGAGAGTAAGATAGGTAATAGTTTTGATTTATAATAAATAATTCCATAGAGCGTTAAGAAAAATATCCAAATTATCATAGGCATTCTTTGAAAACTTATAAATATTGAAATACTAATTAAAGATATTAGAAAAGATTTTAAAATTATGCTGTAAAAGTTATTTTTGTTAAATTTATAAAAGATTATAAA
>MDTG01221592.1_pt1 | contig 37940 bp, 40 predicted proteins | sample 811421 | NCBI WGS metagenome assembly MDTG01 (sample SAMN05326645, study PRJNA326480) | marine metagenome | isolation source: seawater | place: Pacific Ocean: South East | collected 2011
CAACTATACTCCAAGGCCGCCAAGAAGGGTCATCCACAGACATACAACGGAAAGAAGGGTCACTTATCATAGAACCCATTATCACCGTCCTAACTGGCACAGACCGACAGTGCACTATCATACTCATTATCACACACACTACACAGGGATCCCCTACCACAGGTCCTACTGGTCTAGCTCGAGAAGATACTCTTACGCGCTACCTTACTCTGCGATCTATTGGGATACTTGGGTAAGATATAGAATTCCCTACTCCTCCTGGGTAAATGGATACAGATTCTACAACGACTACCCCTACTTTGTTTATAACGGCTACCTACATCGTTATAGCAACGTTGATCGATGTGATTATGAACTAGTTGATGGTTGGACAAATGAAACAGTTGATTACTTTGACAATTATCAGTGTAATCAGGGGTATGACCTTTGTGCCAATGAAAGGGATTACTTTAACCGAACGGAAAATAGTTACCGCTACTTTTGTTCAGAGAAATTTTACTACGATGACTCCTATGATTATGGATGGGACTTCGATAGAGATTTCTACTGGGACACTTATTAATAAATGCACAGTGAGAGGTTAAATTTCTAACCTCTCACTGTCTTTTCATTTTGAAAAAAACATCTCACCATAAAATAAAAAATATTTTTGGAGCTTTAATGAAAGTCTTTTTTATTTTATTTTCCGTTCTCATCTTTTCTGCCAATACAAAAGCTGCTTGCTATAATGTTGTTGAAATTCACAGGCAATCACTTAAGCTTGAAAAAAGTTTCTCCGACCTAATTGAAGTCATTAATGCCGAATTTCCAAGGAGATATAACTTATACGAATTTACCGTAAGAGCGGAATCGGACGTGAGATTTATTTCTTTTTCAACCCAAAGTGGCGCCATGCCATGCACCATGACGGTAAATTCTTTCATTGGACTGGAACGTAGCTTTCATGTTCTAAAAAACCATATCACTCGTTTTCAATCTAGAAGGCCAAAGCTCTATGAAATTTATCAACGAGAATGGGAAAGCCTTCTGGAGAATTACCTAGTACTTAAAACACTCGTTGAGAAAAGCTAAACCTCTTTAACAACCTTCTCTAACGGAAGTCTAAACTGTTCTCCCCAAAGAGCTCTTTCGCTTGGCTCCCCAATGCCTATGACCATCGCCGTTCTTGCAGGGCTACGTAGCCCTATTAGTTTTAGAACTCTCGTTTCATCATGGCCTTCCATCATGCAGCTAGAAAACCCTTGGGCTTCTAATGCAAGAACAAAATTTTCTGCTCCAAGAGCTGCGGACTTGATTGCTATTTCTTGAAGATCCCGCATTGAACCAGGCCTTCTCGTTATTGGCCTAAAAAGACCCGTGATAAAAAAACTTAACTTTTTAAAAGGAGTGAAAATTCCAAACCAACCGACCCTATAAGTCATCGGTATTAATTTTTCATAATAAAATTTCACCAATCTCGGCGCATTAATTTCTTTTGCGTATTTTATAATTTCAGGGTTTGAGACTTTCCATAGATCTGGGTCAGCTGTGACGACAACTAGTTCTTTTGCCTCCCTTGCCGCTGATTGGTTAAAGCAAAACTCCACAAGCTTTTTCTTTTTTTCTAAGTCCCTCACCCACCAGAACCTCCAGGTTTGAAGATTTGAACTATTTGGAGCTTTTATCGCGGCTTCGAAGCTTTTTTTCATGACTTCATCCGGAACACTTTTATCTGTGAACTTTCTGGAGCTTCGCCTCTTATTAATAGTATCGAAAAAGTCCATTTTAAAACCTCTAAGTGTTTAAAAGTATTATATCAGTAACTAGATCTGGGAAATTATTTCATGGGTCCCTTCACAATAAGTATCTCAAGATTCATAAACATTGACACTGAGTTTAAGGAGAATTTATGAAATTTTTAATTACAATGATTACATCTTTAATCATTTTTTCAAGCACAACACATGCATTTGATCAGTGGTGCCCTCAAGCACCAGAAGTTAACTACAGAGCAACTCTAGCAGTAGATAATATAGAATTTCTTGAGGACGAAGTTAGGTTTTATTACTCAAATAGAACAAGAGGCGCAATAGGCCATATCCAAGGTTTAAGAGGAATTCTTAATAATCTTATTAGAGTTACAGATTTTGACCAAACAAGCTGTTACAACATCCAAGCAAACTTCTATACTGCAGATTGGCAACTTAGAAACTTATCAATGATCATCAATAGACTTTTGGCAAGAAGACCACAAGCACCTGTCAAATCTACATGGGATACATTCGTAAGGTCATTTATTGAGCTTGAAAGAGTTATCATCGAGCTTGGCGGTGGTTATGACTTTCCAAGGGGTCCTTTTTATAGAAGATACTTTCCTGGATTTAGAAGATATTTTCCCGCAGTAAGACCAGGAAGAAGAGGTCCAAGATTTAATCGCGGAAGAAGAATTGGGCCAAGACGAAACCTACCACCAAGAAGAGTTATCAGAAGCACAAGAGCTACAGTTGATAGAGGTAGTAGAGTTCGTCGAGAGAGAAGACTAGATAGAAGAGAGAGAAGACTCGACAGAAGAGAAAGAAGATTAGACAGAAGAGAGAGACGGACAAGTTCTAGAAGAAATATTAATAGAAACCCAAACCGAAATCCAAATAGAAACATTAATAGAAATCCTAATAGGAACCCTAATAGAAACCCAGGTTCAAGAAGAAATGGTTCGAGAAGAAACAGAAGACCTAGAAATTAATTAAAGCTTCATAAATCTTTTATTAAAAGCCTCTCTTTACGAGAGGCTTTTTTTATTTATGATTATATAAACAAAGGAATGTTTATGGATTTTAAAAAATGGGTTGATGAGTACTTTTTTAACAGCTCTGTAGATTTAGAGATATTAAGAAAAGCCTACAATGCCCTAGTCTCGGAAGATAAGAAAGTAGAGTCCCTTGATGACATCATTGAGTAAAAAAAATCTTGTCATCGTTGGTTCAACAGGCTTTGTTGGGCGAAGATTTTGCCAATACCTCTTAGACCAAAAATACTATGAAAAATGTAACTTAATTTTCTCTGCAAGAAATATTCAAAAGCTCAACCAAATATTTCCTAAAAAAGATAATGATCCTAGGTACATCACAAAAACTATGGATACACTCGATCCGACTCATATTGGTGGAGTCCTACGTGAAGCACATCTGGTTGCCAACTTCGCAGGCCCTTTTGATCTTTATGCTAAAAAAGTAGTGGAGTATTGCGCAAAAAATGGAGTTAACTACTTTGATATTACAGGAGAATTTCACTTCATAAAAAAAATGATGGACCGATATGGAGATAATGCAAAAAATAGTGGAGCCTGCCTGATTCCCTTCAGCGGATTTGACAGTATCCCTTCTGAAGTTGCGACCCAAAAAGCAATCAAAGTATTTCGCGATAAATTCCAAAAGGATCCCAAAAAAGTCGAGCATTTATTTCAAATGAAAGGTGGCTTCAATGGTGGAACGATTGCCAGTGCAATGAATTTTGGTACAAAACTATCTTTGAAAGATATCCTAAATGATCATTACTTGTCCGGAAATCAAACAAAAATGAGAAACCTCCCAAAGCCAAAATATTTCAAAGCGCAAAAGCTTTGGGGAGTGCCTTTTTTTATGGAGTCAATCAACAGCAAGGTTGTTTTTCAGGGATTAGAGCAACTAGAAGAGAATAATTTATTTAATCAACTTGAATATTCAGAACATATGAATATTAGCAAAAGCTTGGGGAGGTTTTCTCATTCTTTGGGAAACCATTTTTTTAACTCATTTAACCTTCTTCTTAGTAAAAAAAGTGGGCAAACTTTCTTGAAGCCTTTTCTCCCATCTGCGGGGCAAGGACCAAGCGAAAGATCAGTTAATAATGGATTCTTTAAACTATTTTCAACGGCATCAGATGGAAATGATCTAGTATCAGTAAAGCTCAGAGGATTGGGTGACCCCGGAAACAAAGTAACCGTTAATTGTATACTATCCGTCCTCGATTGCTTTATTAATGATGATTCTCACCCCTCTGGTTTTTGTACTCCCTACTTTGCTTTTGGAGAAAATTTAGTGGAGAATTTAAAAAGGCACGAAATTTATTTTGAGGAATAAAAAATGAAATTAATGGCGCTGCTTCTTTTAATAATCGCCCCACAAATACAAGCACAAATGAAAATGAGCGTTGACCCTAAGACATCAAAAATCAAATATGACGTCCTAGGAAGCGTAATTAATGTGCAAGGCTCAGTGTTTAAGCAATCAAAGGGAGAAAGCTCTTCAACAAGAATAGGGCTTAAATTTGGAGTGAAAAAGGGAGACATCCTCACCACAGGAAAAAGAAGCTACGTAAAAATAAAACTTATTGATGACACTATTATTTCCATTGGCCCTGAGTCTCACTTCTCTTTTAGAAACTATAAGTTTGAATCGATAACAGACCGTAACGCCGCTTTTGACCTTCTGAAAGGAAAAATGCGTATCAAGGTGAACAACAAAATTGAGCGAGGGAATCTTGAATTCAACACTCTCTCACTAGCAATGGGTGTAAGGGGCACAGAGTTTCTTGCCTCTCAAAATATTTCCAAATCAGGTGACTCGACTGAACAAGTTGCACTGCTTACTGGCGCTATCACTATCAATGGAAAGCAGGCTTCCATTTCACAGAGAATTAAACCAAATCAAATAGTTAGGGCAAAGAAAACAAAAAACAATAAACTCAAAGTAAAAATAAACGACCTTTCAGATAAAGAAATACTGGAGCTTAATTCTCCTGAACTCGAAGCAAATTCATTCCTAAAATTTTTACCAGAGGATCAATCTAAATTTAATTTTGATAGTAGTGACGAGATTTCTATTGACGAGAGCGCATCAAGTAAATCCAAAAAAGAATTACTTAATTGGCAAGATAGCTTGAAAAAATTAAATGAGAAATATAAGAAATAAGTTAATTTTATTACCTTTATTTCTTCTTTATAGTTGCACCCAAACCTATAAGGCTGTTGGAGAAGTCGTAGATTACTTTTTCATTAAAGATCGAATTAAAACATTTTGCTCTAGGTCTATTATTGAATTGTATGAGCTCAAATTAAGAGCAGATAATAAGACCTCTAAAAAAAATATATTTTTTTTCACCTCCTCAGAGTTATCAAAGCTAGAATTGATGAGTAAGGATATCACCCACATTTACTCCACGAAGGAAAAAAGTGAAGAAGATTTTTTTAAGCTTGTAGAAATAGAAAAAAATATCACGAATGTGATGTCGCAAGAAAATTTATTCAGATCATGTATTGAATTTATCAATAGTAAAAATAAATGCCATCAAAAAAATGGAGATGATTCGATCAAATGTATTAATCTTGCTCAGCGATTTTTCACGTTAACAAAAATATCAAACTCAGAAATTAAAGAGCTTTTCCCAGACGACTATATTGAAAAAGTTAATATTGAAATGATTAATCTCAAAAACTACTTCCAAAATTAATTCCAATCGACTGCTCTAAACCATCGGTGAGAAAGTTGATATTTACTCTATTAACAAGTCGATGAGCGACTAATAACTCTGCGTCCAAAACTCCTCCATAATATAATTTCGCCTCGTCTTGTACATTGACACCTAAAAAAGGATTAATACCAAGTCTTCTTAGAGCAAGAGGGAAGAAAAAGTTGTAACTATTTACGTTAAAAACCTTTTTGATCCCTGCTGCACTACTAAAGCTACTTCCCCCATCTAAACTACTTGCTACAAGCTCAAATCGGGGGAAAATACTCTCTTTATCTCCCTCTAGCCTACCAAAATTGAAAAGAAGTCTATTTGAATACGTTGCCAGTGACTCAAATTGAAAGAACCAATTACTCTCATAATACTCAGACCAACTGAACTGAGAGTTAACAACCACCCCGCTAAAGTCATTTTCAACCTCAAGGTATAAAGATTGGTATAGGAATGGATCAAAAGATAAAGAGCGGCTATACCTTCTCTTAAGATCAAGGGATAAAAACTCTGTGTCATAAAATTCTTTTTCTAGATATGAAAAGCCCAGTCTTGCTTGAAAAAATAAGTCCCAATCATCTTTTCTAAAAATATGGTATCTCGTTAGAGCACTTAATGAAATTACATCAGAACTCGTTAAAACAGAATCACTTTCCCCGAAGTTTTCAATCTCTAAACTTCCGCCAAAGTTCCAAAGTCTTTTAGTATTCCAGTAGGTCAACAATCCTTTTTTATAGAACGTATCGGTATTAGTTTCTCCGTAGGCTTGTAGCGAATTAAAACCCAACGGATCGACAAAGTAAGCGTCTGCAAGAATATTTGAAGCACCATATATAGGAGTATTAAAAAAGAAATTGAATCGCGAAAAACGAAGCTGTGCTAGCGAATCGTATTCAAATTCAGCATCATTTTTTAAATAGTTTTCAGTTGTTTTACCTAAGGTACTTTTAAATGGAATATAATCCCTATATTTATCCTTTTCAAAAAAATAAGCATACTCATATGGAGGACGATAATAACTTTTCGCGGTAATTATTTTATACTCATAGCCATTCTCATTCGCCTCGCAGATAAGAAAATCATCATTTTTCAACCAGCGAGCATCAACGACTAAGTCACTGGTACCAATTTTTATGGTCTCACCCTGAGAAAATAAATATAGGCCAGTACCAAACTGAGTTGGGGCAACAAATAAAATCCCTCCCGTAGGGAAAATATCTACAGGTTTGCCATAATAACCTTTGTAAGACAAAAGCTCCTTCTTTCCTCGCATCAGGGTTCTTTTTTTACCCTCCTGTTTAAAGTAAACCGCTTCACCGTTAGGGTGAATCAACGCACTGCTAAAGACCTCTCCAATATCTTTATTTAGCAACTGAATGTAAGGGCGCTCCATCGACTTTTGGCCATCGGCCCATAAAAAATCACCAGCAAAATAATCGAAGTAATACTTATTTTCAGAGCCTTTTTTTAAACGTTTATTTTCCCCCCATAAAGCAGGAAGCATTTTATTTCTATCCACCAATCCAAGAGCTGCTGAGTAAAAGTCATTATCAATAAAAAACAACTTACCATTTTTTAGATTAGTTCTACTCTTTCGTATATCACCATCTTTGGTCAGGACAACAATTTCACCTTCGTGAGTTTGATCCTCATTCACAAGAAAAAAAATTCCATCTTTATTTCTATTCATTGGGTTTGCAACGAGGGACCTCGCAATAACTCGACCTCTTGTATTTCGAACCTGAGGAGCTGCATTTAGCCTATGTGCTCTCATAGAATCATAAAAAATCTCAGAAATCTCTTCATTGAAATAGGAGTCCATGCTCGTTGATAATCGAAGAGGGTTAATGTAGTGGCGGGTATGATACTTAAAAAACTGATTGGCCATGTCTTGCCCATATGTGAAAACCAACCAACTGAAAAAATAGCCTCCATATATGTATTTCTCTCTTCCAAAGGGAAAAGAAAATATATTATTAATAATTCGATCATCATCAATCAGTGACTGATTTAACAACCGGTAGAGTATCGCTCTTTGATGGCCACTATATAGCCTTCCTCCGTATCCAAACCTACTTTCATTAAAAACAGCGTTTCCTTCTAAAAGGAAATCCGGCAGTAAAACATTTGGAAATGTGAATATGGGAAAAGGTACTGTCAAAAATGGAAAGAGATTCACAGGAAGTGGAATGAAATTAACCCAATTATTTCCAAAAACATACTTAGTGAAACGACTAAACATGGAAGTCTTAGCACTTAACTGATAGAGGTGGGATAATTCGTGGTAGACCAAAGTTGCCAACCAATTTGTCGTAGCAAATTCATCAAATAAAAATACCCCTCCAGGGTACATTACTGTCTGAGAGTTTGGTGACATAGTCGCATAGCCATTACCAATTTGAGAGTAGTGACTCGCAATAATTACATCTGTTGGTTCATCCAATGAGAAATCATAAATTTTTTCATAATGCTCTGTAAGCTGAACAACAGTTTGGATGACTTTGTCCGCGTAATTTCGATACTCTCTAGGGAAAATAAAGTTGTAGTTTCCAGTTCTAAACGAGAAATATGGTTGATCATCTTGGGCAACATTATTCGCAGAAATACTTTTTGAAATTAAAATTATAAAAGTCAAAAAAATTATCTTTAACAAAGTGCTCTCTCTCATTTAAAATGTATTGCGTGCAAATTTTAATTAAGAGATAATAATCTCATCTCTTCTAACAGATGGTAAAGATTAAGGAGACAATATGCAATTATTCAAAACATCGATCTTATTAGTTTTATTTTCAGCACTTCTTGTAAGCTGTGGATCAACATCAAAAAAATCCAGCTCCTCAAGTTCAAAAAGCTCAGCGAGTTCATTAGACGAATTTTCTGTAAACGCTGACTCGGACACTGGTGACGCTGGTGGTATTCAAACTGTATACTTTCCATTTAACTCGAGTAATTTGAGAACAAATGCTATTTCAACATTAGATATCAACGCTGAAGTATTAAAGAAGTTTCCATCTCTCAAAATTCAGGTTGAAGGTCACTGCGATGAAAGAGGAAGTGTTCAATACAATCTTGCTTTGGGCGAAAAAAGAGCTCAATCAATTAAAGATTATCTAGTAGCATCAGGTGTCTCCTCTGATAGAATCTCAACGATCTCTTTTGGCAAAGAAAGACCAATTTCTCTAGAGCATAATGAGATGTCTTGGTCAAAAAATAGAAGAGGAAACTTTGTCATTATTGCGAAGTAATCTTCTAACAATCGCTCTTATTTTTATCACCGGGTGCGCTATCACGGCTACCCGGCCAAAAAAAGAAATGAGTTTCGCAGCCGCGGCTTTTAAAGCTGCAAAGCTTGCAAAAGCTCAGACAATTTCACCAAGTCTTTACAGAAAAGCAGAATATTACTATCTAAAGGCAAAAGGCAGTTACAGAAGAAAGTATTTTGATAAGGCAAAGCAATATGCTGAGCTATCCATAAAGTTTAGTGAAATGGCTGAGTTCGACGCTAACAAAAAAGAAACGTTTAATGAAATACAGAATAATTAGCTGCCTATTAGTTATTTTCATCTCTTCATGTGCCACACAAGAAGAAATCGAGAGAAGAGAACTGTTGAAAAAACTTAATAAAGAAATGCAAGGACAACAAAAAATTGTTAAAGGGTTACTTCTTGCGACTCAAAGAATAGAGAGGTCCTTAGGCACTGTCAGCGGCAAAATTGAGGAAAATGAGTATCAAGAAACTATTTCACTTGAAGCAACTGTAAATGAAATCAAGCAACAAATTGCAAGAATTGAAGAACTTCAAACCATTAGCTCTGGTAAAATTGCAAAAAACCAAGAAGATTTAGAAAAACTAGCTAAACTTAGTAATGAACAAAAATCTTATACCGCTAAAGTTCTTAAAGAGTTAAAATCTATCAACTCTGAAGTGGACATCGAAAAAGCATCATCCAAAATAAGTCTTAAAAATGCCATAAAGCTCTATCAGCATAAAAAATATGATGTCGCTTTGTCTCAATTTCAAGAAATTTTAAATAACCCTAAAACTTACAAGCTCAAAAGCTCTGAAAAACCAAGAGTCTATCACAACATTGGTATTATTTATTTTATCCAAAAAGACTATCAAAACTCTCAAGTTTACTTATCTAAATTATTTACTGAGTTTCCTGACAGTGGGCTAAACTCTTCTGGTTTATACCACCTAGGCTTAAGTTTTAAACACTTGAAAAATAAAGAAATGATGAGCCAAACGTTCAACCTATTGAAAGAAAAATTTCCAAAGTCAAGGTATACTAAAAAAGCACAAAAGCTTTTGTAATTTAACCCTGGCCTTTTAATGAAAATCTTTTCTCTTATTCTTATCATGATTAGTGCATCTTGTTTTAAACAACAATCACCAAAAAATGCACTAGATGAATCCAAAGAGTCATTGAAGATATTATTCACAGGGAATATAAATGCGGAATTGGAACCATGTGGTTGCAGACAATTTCCACTAGGAGGAATTAATCATCTTTATGGACTTCTAAGTGATTTCAATAAAAAGTCTGAATTTATCTTTGTTGACAGCGGAGACGCATTCTTCAAACAAAACTTTCCCATGCTGGATGAAAAAGAGTCACAGGTTTTTCGCGCAAAAAACCTAGCAACAGCCTTGTCTATGTCAAAATTAAGATTGAAAGTATTAGGAGATCAGGATTTGGCTTTTGGCGTTGATAGCCTCGTAAACATAATGGAGAATCAGAGCTTCGACCTACTAGGCACCAATCTTAGTTCACCAAAACTCAATTTAATAAAATTCAAAAAGTACAAATTCCAAAAACATAGGATATACTTTCTCGGTATTAGTAGTTCAAAACTTTTTACCAATGAATATGTAAACCTTAAAGTACACGAGCATGTTAAATCAATTAAGGATCAAATCTCTCTCCTAGAAAAAGAGGGATACAACAAATCTAATAAATTTCATCATCTAATATTACTATCCCACTCTGGAATGAAAGAAGACAAAATAACAGCTCAGAAAATTCCAGAAATTGATTGGATTATCGGTTCACACTCACAAAACTTCACTCAAAAAACTGTAGATGTCGGTAGTACTAAGCTTGTTCAAGTGCTTTCCAGAAATCATTATATTGGAGACTTAACATTCTCCAAAAATAGCTCTGAAGTTACTTTCAGTTTCCATGAAGTTAATCAAGATCTCGCACAAAAAGTACCAAATAATCCCTTAACTAAATTTGTGGATTCATTTCAAAAAAAATTAAATCAAATTCAAAAGACTGAGCAAAAAAGGAACTCAAAAATACTGTCCAGCTCAAATACTGAGAACCGAATACCCACTGCAACTACTTGTATGGATTGCCACGACACCCAAGGCACCTTTTGGCAAAAAACAGCACATTCTCTCGCTTACAAAACTCTGGTAAAAAACGATAGTGAAAACAATCTAGACTGCCTTAAATGCCACTCAGTTTTCTTGGGTGAAAAAAATGGTTTCAACAATGTAGCCGACATGGTTATTTCATCTAATAAACCAGTTGATAGTAGTTACTGGAAGGAAGTATTTTCTAAAAAAGGTCCTGATGAATCAATCCGCGACTGGAGTGATAAGCAAAGATTTGAATACTCCGAGCATTGGTACAATGTAGACTTAAAGCTGAATGTCTCCCATAACTATGCCAACGTTCAATGCTTAAATTGCCACTCATATGACCCCGAACACCTAGACGGGGAAAATGCTAAAAAAGAGAGTTTCCAAGACATAAAAAATAAATGTCTAAGTTGTCATAACTCAGATCAGTCAGAGCACTGGTACTCTGACGGAGAAAGCCTTAACGAAAAAGCCTTTTTAGCCGCCTGGGATAAGGTCAAATGCCCTAAAACCGAGGAATAATTTCAAATATTCTTGCCATAAACGCGTGAAAACACTATAACAAAGCGCATTATTTTGGAGGAATATTGATCACTCTAGGCATCGAAACCAGTTGCGATGATACGAGCATTTGTATCTTAGAAACAAAGAAAAACCTTAAACCAAAGGTATTGACTCTTAATAGTTTCTCCTCTGAAAAGATACTCCAGAGGTGGGGTGGCGTCGTCCCTGAAATCGCTGCGAGAAATCACTTAGATAAAATCACCCCTCTACTAAGTTTATGCCTAGATGAAGCAAGTCTCTCTCTAGATGATATTGATCAAATTGGTGTAACTACAAATCCAGGCTTGCTGGGTCCGTTACTTACTGGCCTGAACGCAGCAAAAACCATATCCCTTTTAAAGAAAAAACCAATCGTACCAGTGAATCATCTTTTCGCTCACCTTGAAGCGATACATTTGACGGAAGAAATTTCTTATCCCTATTTGGGCTTACTTTTCAGCGGAGGACATAGTCTTTTTTGTGAGGTTCACTCTCCGACAAACTTCAAAGTTTTATCTTCTACTATTGACGATGCAGCTGGTGAAGCTTTTGATAAAGGCGGCAAATTAATGGGATTAAATTACCCTGCAGGAAAGGAGATTGATGAAAAATCAAAAACAGGTGACACCAATGCCTATAGCTTTCCTATTGGATTAAAAAACTCTAAAGATGGCCGCTTATCTTTTTCCGGAGTCAAGTCTGCTTTAAGAAGACTTATAGAACTAAGGCCAGAAATTATTAAAAGTGAAAACTCTCTTTCTAATTTGTGCGCTAGTTACCAAGAGTCAATTGTTGAAGCAATAAAACTAAAAACTAAAGAAGTATTAGAACTAACTGTCTTGCCAAAGAAATCCCCTATCGTACTTGGAGGCGGTGTAGCCTGTAACTCTAGGTTAAGAGAAGTTTTAAAAGAAAATTTCAAAAACGTTTACATCGTCGAGCCCAGGTTTTGTACGGATAACGGCGCTATGGTTGCGAATTACGCTGCTCGAACGACGTCTAAAAGTATTCCTTTTCCGGATTGTTTAAAACTAGACGCAAGGAACAGATTTATTCAAAAAAGGGATATTCAAAATGACAAATGATTCATTGATCCCTGCGCCAAATAAGAAGCTCGGACAGCACTATCTTAATAATCAAAACACGATTGAAAAAATATGTAATGATTTTGACGGCCTATACGATGGAATAATTGAAGTTGGGCCTGGTCCAGGAACGCTAACAAAAACTCTAGCAAAGAAGCCTAAACCTTTAATTCTCATTGAAAAAGACTCGAGATTTACAGAGATCTTAAATAATTTAAGCGACACGGTCATTCTTCACCAAGGTGACGCCCTTGAAATTAGTTCGGATGATATTTTTTTAAAAAATGCTACTCCGGAGTCTTGGTGGTTTGTCAGTAACTTACCATACAATGTCGGAACTCCAATAATGTTAAAGTACTTACGATGGGAAAAAATAGGTTACTTCACTCTAATGTTTCAAAAAGAAGTGGCACAGAAAGTTTGTATTGATATGTTTAGTGAAAAACAAAAGCAAAAAGAAATGAATTCTCTTTTCGCCCTAGTATCCACTTACTTTGATGTGAGTCACCTTATTAACGTTCCTCCGGGGCACTTCACTCCTCCTCCAAAAGTTGATTCCACTGTTATTTCCCTTAAAAGAAAAAATAGCACCAAAATACCACTTGAGTCTTGGGATGACTATGAAAGGTTTCTCCGCATTCTTTTTGGACAAAGAAGGAAACAAATTGGAAAAATATTAAAACAAATATCTGGGGTAAAAAACCTTGAAGAAGTTTTTGAAAAAACAGATATTCCTAAAAATATAAGATCTGAAAGATTAACCCTTTCCCAAGTTCATGATCTTTATCTACACCTAAGGAAAAATCATGCGTAAAATATCAATTTTCATTTTCGCGCTTATACCACTTCAATTATTTGCTAATTTTGGAGACTCAATTTCCGGAGGCCCTGGAACGATGGGGGTTGGTAATCAGGCAAATCCATATAACCTTAGCCCGGAGTCACATTTCTATCACCCGGCCCTAGCGACACAGTATTCTAGTCCTGCTATTTCTTTAAGTGCCTCCAGTACAGAGTTTAAATTTAATTCTATTAATGACATTGTTATTCAAAATGATACCAATTCGCAAAGTGGTGAGAAAACAGGATCCGTCTCAAATGATTACGAACGTATATCAATGGGACAGATTCATGGGGTAATTCCATTAAATTATAAAAATAAAGATCTTGTTGTTGGAGTATCCCTCTTCACTCCTCTACTCTACCTAGCGAAATTTGACAGTGGCTCTACTGAATTACCTGAATATGTAATGTATAGATCTAGAGTCAGGAGACTTGACGGTTTGGTATCTATTGGAACAAAAATCGATCATATATCTTATGCTATTGGCTCAAGGTTTGGTTTTAAATTGGAAGCAGATATTGAGGCGAATGCAAGTCTCAATGGAACCTCTTTTGGCTCCTCCGGCAGGGCCAAAGCCAACATCTTTCCAAAAGTCGGCTTAGTAGGATCAGTTAATTTTAAAAAAGATGCCCATAACTTTAGCGCAACGATACTTCAAGGTATGGAGATGACAGCCGAGGCAACAGTCACTGGCCAAACAACTGATCCAAGAATAATTTTTGACCTTGCTAGCTCATCCCTAGCTTTTTTTGAGCCTCATCAAATAAGGTTCAGCTACGGATGGCAATCTTCGGAAAAACTATTTTCTGCTTTCGTCAGTGCTAGCTACATGCTTTGGGATGGCTTTCAAGCGCCAAAACTTAAATTAACTCAAGAGGCAAGTGTTCTTAGTTCTAATAATTACGAAGTTATTAATACAAGAAACACTATAAACACTAGCATTGGTTTTATGATTAAATTAGCAAGCTTCGATATTCTTTCTGGCTTATCTTTTTACCAATCGCCTTTTGATAGTGAATTTTCGGGCGCTGGTAATACTATTGATACAGACATTAATAGCTATCATCTAGGGTTAGCTAAAAGCTTTGGAAACTTATCTATTTGCTCTTCAGTTCAACTTAAAAAATTAAAAGAAGTTAATGTTTTAAAAACTTCAGGACAAGAAAATGGCAGCGCGGGCAGAAAAATTGGTGCTCCAGGCTTTACTATCGGTGGAGATATATTAAATATAAACTTGGGAGTCTCCTACCAATTTTAAGGCAAAATAATGGGAATCAAAATTATTGCAAAAAATAAACGCGCTACCTACGATTACTCGATCAAGGAGAGGTTTGAGGCAGGAATGATGCTTCAAGGCACGGAAGTAAAGAGCCTAAGACTTGGTAAAGCGACTATAGCTGAGGCTTATATTTCTATCGATAATAACCTTGAAGCTTGGGTCTACAACCTTCACATTCCTCAATACGAGTTTGGAAACATTCATAATCATCAAGAAGATAGAAAAAGAAAGTTGTTGCTTAACAGTAAAGAAATTCACCTGATAAAACACAAAATTAAAGCAGAGGGAATGACTCTCGTACCAACGATTATTTATTTTAAAAAGTCATTAGTAAAATTGGAGATCGCTTTAGGGAAAGGTAAGAAACTACATGACAAAAGAGCCGATCAAGCTAAAAAAGACGTCGAAAAAAAGTTAAGACAAGGGCGCTACGAATAAGTGATCCAATAAGTTGAAATGCCTACATATACCAATAGAAATATTATAGAAACGAGCCTCGAAATAGGTATACCTCCTCGCCCCATAAAAACAAAGATGAAAGAAACAAGTGAAAGAAGTAGTGATTCATAAAGGTAGTTTTCTACAATATTAAATTGATAAATGCCGACAGATCCGAGAACAAAGCAAATATTAAATACGTTAGACCCAATTATATTTCCAACAATTAAATCAGTATCTTTTTTACGCCGACAAGCTATTAATGAAGTTACTAGTTCAGGGAAGCTTGTTCCAAAGGCAACTAATATCGCAGAAATTGTAAACTCACTCACACCGAAAAGAAGACCTAGATTGCTGCCAGAATAGACCAAAACTTCTCCCCCGCCATAGAGCATTCCAAACCCTAAAAGTAAAAACGAATACTCCTTTATACCAACAGAGATGTCCTCCTCTTCCAAGCACTCACTCTCTTCCTCGTTCTTATTTCCTTTGAAGTTCATCCAAAAATAAATAGAGAACAAAGTGGAGAAAACGAACAAAGAGAGAAAACTTATACTCCCTGCATACACAAAAACTCCACACAAAACTGTTACAAATAAGTGAAACATAAGCTGAGGCATTAGCTGCTTATTTTTAGTTTGAAGATTTGCAAATAAGCCACATACCCCAAGCACAAGAAAGATATTTGCGACATTAGAGCCAATGACATTACCTATCGACATATCGTAACGCCCGCGAAAGCATGCTAATTGAGAAACAAAAAACTCTGGTAAAGAGGTGCCGAAACCTACAATAAATAGGCCAATAAGCAGGGGGCTCATTTTCCAAGACTTCCCTATTTTTTCTGCAGATTCTAAAGAAAGGTCAGCGCCAAAATATAAAGATATTAAACCAATTAAAAAATAGAGACCTTGCACCAACATTAATTATTCCTCATAATAGTTCTATGCGAACTTTATATAGTAAATTCACAACTAAGTCATTTCGTCTACTCTCAGCGGTATTTTTCCTCATTGGAGACATCTCTTTCGCTGGCTACCTATATTACTCTATGAAGACAGACCTTAAGGTTCTATTAAATAACCCCATGTTTAAAGAATTATTTCAGAAGACAGTAGAGGACCAAGGACTTAAACTTCCTCCAAAATTTAATGAAGGTATATTAGAAATTTTTCTTCAAAGTATAATTCTTTTCTTTATTTTAGGAATTATCGCCCATGTGATTATCTATCTTTTTTATGTGAATGAAAAACGTATTACATACCTTTATCTGAGGTTTGTTTCTGCAATGGGAATACTTTCAGCATTATTTATGATCATCAATAAGATATCGGCCTCTCCCGTTATTTCATTGGGTTTTTTGCTAGTCGGACTATTATACTTTTTTAACTTCACTGGCTTTTTCTACTTCCCCATTTTGCCTAAGAGAAAAAAAGTAAATTAAAAGGTTGGAATTAGAAACTTTTCCTCACACCAAGAAGGTAATTTAACAATATTGTTTTCAACAAGAGACTTGCCCGAAATGGCCAATAGAAAGGCATGTACCATTTTTGGATCAAGGATTAAATCGAGTATATCTGATTCATAAGCAAACAAATTAAGATTATTTTCTAAGCTTAAAACCAGAGATTTTTTATCCTCAATAGTAGTTTCATCGAGAAATCGTAGGCCATTTAAGTGATTCTTATCGATAATTTTATTTTTTAGAAGTTGAATCAACACCACATTTATATTTGACTCAAAAAATGAGTAAGAAGGACCTAAGAGATTTTTTATATATTTAAATCTGTTAATTATCATTAATGATGTATGTCCAAAACTATCAAAAGAATAATTTAAAATTTTAAGCATCTGATCATAGAAACCAATCCAAATAAATAGATCGATGCTTCTATGCCAAAAAGGAATAAAGCCTCCCTTTAATTTCCTTTTGAAGGATTGTGATAATGGAGGGAGCTCAGTTTTCTCATTAAACCAATCCCTTGAGTGATCAAAGGACTTTAAGCTCTCTCTAAGTCTCTCATACTCTTTAGGTCTCACCCTAGAATGGAGAAGGTCCTCTCCAAGTAGATCATCAATTAAGAGATTTATATTTTTAACCTTAGGGTCTATGCATTTACTTTGACCGGGACAATCAAGAGTACAGACACCGCAAAAAGACTCACCTATGGGTATATCGGTAACAAATTTTTTACAGCCCGAGCTTGATATCCACTCAATAAATGTCTCTTCTTTAAATGATGGGGCAACTTTATCAGAGTTAAATAAGGACTTAATAACCCATCTAGACTCTTCAGCTTTAAAGAGTTCTAGTATAACACCATAAAAACTACCATTTTTTCCTCCTGAAAAAAACACACCCCCTACTTTTTGAGAATCAATCATTGAGTTTTCCTACAGGTTGCATTATCTCAAACGGCAAAACTTCCATCCCATTGCTTTCTACAAGTGAGTTCACCTCACTTTTTTGATCAGAGATGATCAAAAAGCAGCCTCCACCACCAGCACCACAAACCTTTATTCCTCGGAAGCTTTCAAGACTTGTTTTAAGTACTGACTTAAGCTTCACCATTCCTGGAGTCATGATTCCTTCGAAAAGGCTCTCACGCAGCCGGCCTTCACGAGAAACTTCCTCTAGAAAAGCCTCATAATTTTGACTTTTCAATGCCTCTAATGCCCTTAGTGAGCAGTCTCTAATCTTAGAGAGACCTAGAACAACGCCCTCGTCTCTATCAAAAAAGTTTTTATATACTTCCCAATTATTAATACCCGATTTTCGGCTTTCACCTGAGAATACTAAAGTAATTCTTTCTTGTAGGTACCTCGCAAGCTCAGGGGTATAAATCTGCTCAACGGATACTCCTGACATTTTTGACCCTAGGGATAAAACACCGCCAAAAAGAGAAGGGTAATAATCTTGATAACCAGCAGGTCCTTGGTTTAGGATTTTTGATTCAATTCTTTGGATTATTTCAATAATATTATACTTTGATATTTTTACATTTAAATGCTCAGCAAGAGCATAAAAGAAAACACAGCCCATAGAGCTTGAGCCGCCTAGTCCTGAACCTGTTGGCGCATTTGAACTTAGTGTAATTCTTAATCCAGAAGAAGGTTGAAGTTCCTTAAGAATCAACATAAGAAATTTTAATGGACCTAGCTCCTGCTCGGAGTAGGAAAATGACTTTAGCTTGTCCACGCTATACTCTTTTACAAGGCCATAGTCCTTAGACTCTAGTCTGAAAGTATTATCATCTGAATCTTCAATTTCAACAGATGCCATTAGGGATGTTGCACAATTTAATGTAAAAACTTCCTCTAACACAACATTTATTGGGTAGATATCAAGTGTTCCACCTATAAGGTCGACCCTTACTGATCCACTAAAGCTAGTTTTTTTCATGGCTCACCTCTAATGTGAAAAACTACTGGAACATTTTAAGAAACTTAGAGGAATTTGTATAAGTAAAACTAGTTAACAATAGGCTGATGTTGACTATTTTTATCTTGAAGCTGGCTTAACGGAACAAGAAGTTCCTCAAAGTAGTCGATATGAGCCCTACATCTTGCTTCATACATTTCTGTTTCACCAACAATCACTTGCTCATGTCGATTTTGCTCAACTTTACGATAAGTTTTTGAAGCAGGTGAACCACAGACTGTACAAATTGCCTGCACTTTCATAACACTGTCTGCGATGGCCAACAAATGGGGAATCGGGCCAAAAGGATTTCCCTTGTAGTCTTGATCCAACCCAGCACAAATAACTCTGCAGCCTCTTCTCGCAAGTCTAGAAACAACATCTATGATTGCGTCGTCGAAAAATTGAATTTCATCAATTGCAATAATTCTAGTTGAGTCAAAAACATTACCTAGAATGTCTGAACTGCTAGTAACTGGCTTAGCCTCTATTGAAAGAGATGAATGGCTGACAACCTTTTCATCATGATATCTATTGTCAATTTCCGGTTTGAAAATTTGGATTTTCTGTTTTGCTATCTGAGCCCTTTTAACTCTTCTTATCAATTCCTCTGTTTTTCCACTGAACATTGGGCCACAAACAACTTCAATTGAGCCCGTAAAAAACTGACCTGGTAGCAAAATTTCCTCCCTAAAAAACCAGAGATAATAATTCCAGAAAAACCTAATCTAAGCAAACCATAAATTCAGATAAATAATAGAATCAAAATAAATTAATGGGTTAAGAACCCAATAAATTAAATAATAATATTGAGCCCATAATGAAACTTAGACCTACACAAAAAAGAAAGGCAAATGGCATTAAAAAGATTGCCAAAATCTCAAAATTATTTAAGCGACTACCCATCCTCATTGATTGATAGAAGTAAATTAACGCAGCGAAAAAACGACATGTCCCCCCAATAAAAGGTACCAAATAAAAAATATCCGCATAAAAGACATGATCTTTGGGGTCAGGTTTAAAATCAGACGGGTCATTGGTCCCCCTAAAAACCTGAAGGGTGAAAGATAAGTAATAGTACAAAATTAGCCTACTGAGGGGGAAAATAAAAACAGAGGATAAATATATAATAATCTTATACCGAACCAAAAAATCTAAACCAAGGTCTATTAGAAACTTTCCATCAAAAACAGAATTTAATACGCCGGAGCTTAAAAAAGAAACGATAGAAATATTTATAAATCCAAAAAACGCATAGCAAAGCCACCCTAAAAGAATAATCTCAAAAACCCTCTGTTTTCTGAGGACAAAAATATCTTCCTCATATACTTTTCGTGGAGAAAATAAATACGTTGTTAATTGATTTATATCTATGTTCACTAAATCTCTCTTTTAATTAATTCAAAGCGCTCACCTTAGGCGAATCTTGCTTGATAAGGTACTCATATTGAAAGTTATTTTGAAAATCTATGACAGTTATTATCCTCTTTGCTTTTTTTACCAAAAACTTGTTGAAGTTAAATTCAAGGATAAAATCATAAGGAAACTCAAATTTCTTATCATTATCTATTTTTTTTACAAGTAAAGCATTCTTAGATATGGCATCTAATGTTTTGTATAGATTATTAAAATCCAAATAAATTGTGTCGCTATCGCTTATCACTCCCGATTTATATGAAAAACAAGAGCTTTTTGACTCTCTGTAATGAACACATATTCTTGTTTTGGCTCTTGTTAAGATATTAGTCTCCCAAAAATCTTGATAAAAGGTGTTTGCAAAAATGCTGTTGGCAAGCTCTCCCCATATAGATTGATCTTTTGAATAAATGTAATTATTTTTACCCGATCTATATATTTCAAAGATCATTTTTTCATTAACCGACAGGGTCAAAACTCGAGTACCTGAGTCAAAAGGCTTGTCTTTAAAATATCGATCTACCTTAACACTCAAAAGTTGTTTTCTAAATTCACTCATCGCATACTGACTAAACCTATGATTATTAAATGGTAACGGTTCTCCAGAAAAGTTTGAGAAATTCAACTTAAAAGAACTTCCAGTGAAGTAGTCGAAGCCTAAATGCTCTATCTTATAATTTTTAAATATAAGTTTACTAACAAGATCAAAATTTCTCGATTCACAAAAACTTAAAAGCCTAAGGTGCTTATAAGGGTTTAAACGATATACTTCTTTTGGAAGAGGTTTTGTTTGGGGAGTTAAGTCTCTTACTAGAAAACTTTCATTATTTAATTGAATATAAAAATTTTCGCTATAATTTGTTTTATTCCCAATGTTCAAGGTTAATTTATCACCCAAAGATAACTCACATAATCCTTTAAATTTAAAATCATCAGGCAATCTTTTTTCAATCTTTATATTTTGAAGTTGTTTCAAAAATTTCTCTATTTTTTCTTGATCTAAATTAAAACTCGGATAATTTGCCAGTGACCAATTATCAACCTTTAAAAGCTTCGCCCTAGCTAGTTTTATATCATTCAAACGAATAATTACTTCATCACTAAAAAGATACGAATTCAAACGAGTCTTCTTAAGCTTTTCTACAGCATCTTTTTCGACAAAAAAATACGCCATCAGAATTAAAATAAGATTTACTAAGCCAAGAACTTTCATAAAAGATATTTTCTCTTTGGCTTGAAAAAATTAAGAAGTAAACTTATCAACAAAAAGAAAAACACAGAGGAATACAAAAAGAATTTTGAATATTCTAACTTTTTTTCTAGGACAAATTCTTTCTCTTTTCGCAAGGGAATATTTAATGACTTCACCGCATTATCCTTAGCACAGATATCAACCATCTTTAGAAACAAGCCACGAGTGTCAAATAAATTTTTGAATTTATTTTGTAAAAAAGTAGAATTACCTAGAATAAAAAGATTTGATTCATTTCCATTGAAATACTTTCGAGACAAATTACTAATTTTAAATTTTTTAATTGCAAATTCTTCAAAATTCAAATTATTAGCAATGTTTATGTCCGTCAAAAATGCAGCATTTCCTTCAGGAATAAAAAAGTCATTCTCATGATCTAATTTTTCACTAGAGAAAATTGCTGTTGAGAAAGGAAAGAATACTCTATCTAACTTTTTCCCATGGAAAACTTTGTCATTAAAAAGCGGAGCTAATCCATTAGACCCATCCACGAATCCATCTCTAATTTTCAGATAACCAGGTCTCAATTTTAAATTGTACCCACCTAAGAAACTATTTAATTTTTTCAAAGAGGCTTCTTTAAAATATGGATCAATGAAAAACATAAAGTCTGCACCGGATTCTCTTGCTGCCAAAATCTTATCTAGCTCTTTATCGCTAAAGTCTCTTTTTTGCCCAATTGAAATTAATAAGTCATTACTATCAATCTTTTCAATTTGGAGAAGGTCTAGACTCAAAACATTGAAAATATCTTTATCAATTCTCTCGATTAAATGACCTATACCAACGGATGAATTATCATCGAGCGAGCGTTGTCCTTGGCCTTTTAAGAAAATAATTCTCTTCATTTTATTTTTTTTTGCGGCCAGAAAAGAATTTACGATACTTAGTTCACTATGATCTTCTAGAATAATTTTTTTTCCATCCAAAGTTAAAACCGTAGATGGAATTTTAGTTATATTGTGTTTCTTTATCCTACCTGGCTCATAATCAGCTTCAAAGAATTCAACATTCAATGGTTCGATGTAATTTTTCAAAAGGGAGAAAATATTTGCTAGTCTAATTTTTGAAGACTCATCATGAAAAACTTCCGCCTTAACTTTTTTTATTTTCAGATTTGAAAGTATTTCAATCGTTTCTCGTGTAAAGCTTTTAGTAGAGTAATCAATAATAAGAGAATCGCTTACTTTATAAGCTACGATCATATTCAAGAGGAATATGGAAAATAAAAAAGAGATCTGTTTTAAAATCTTCAATTTACCACTCCTACCCTCTTTTTTCTGAAAAATTTAAAGACATGTAAAAAAAGCTCGCGCTCACAGTAATTAAATAAAATAAATTTTTAAATGAGAATAAGCCACTTAGTGCAGAATCAAATATAACAGAGAATGATATTGACTTAAAGAATTCAATAAGGACGAAGCTATTGACATAATTCCCTCCTAGTCCGATTAGATAAAAAAAGCAAAAAATGAATATATAAAATAGAATGAAGACCAATGGGCTCTTAACCTTAGACCTTATAAAAAAACTAATTGTACATAAGCAAGAACTGATCAAAAAAAGAGTGATACTAAGATTGGAAAAAAAGCTCCAGTCATCATAACCAAGGTGAAATATATAGAATACAAATGGAAAAATAAGTACGTGTAATAACAGAACCTGAAATAAACAGAACAGATAATTACTTATTTGCCAAGAAATCGGAGTTAGCTCAAGGAAACAGCAAAGTTTCCTACCCTCATCACTAAAAACTAAAGATGAAGTTATGTAGGTAATGATAGGTATAAAAATCATAAAAAGGAAGTGCAGGTTACCTAAAACTGGTGCAATTATCTTTTCGTTCCAATTTAATACTTCTTTGCTAGTCTGATCAACATACTCAAAGAAGAGAAACCCTGCAATCAACATAAATGAGAATAAAAAAAATAAATAGCTAAGCTTTTTAATTTGAGAAAATATATTAAATCGAATGAACCAAGCTACATCTCTCAACTTAATGTTCTCCTTTAAAACTCAAATCTCCGTCGACTTTTTTCATTTCTACAAACTCTTTGGGATATCTTTTCAAAACTTCTGAAATCTTATTAATATCGATTCCTTCGATTAAGTTTAAAGCACGGTATTGATATAAATCATCTTCAAATCCAAGGTACTCTAAAAGGTTCGAGCAAGATAATTTTTCTTTAAACTTAAAAATATAACTTTCCTCATTACAAAACCCGAAACTCTCCTTTTCACTTATCTCTTTTACCTCGCCAGATTCAACTAACAGGAATTTCTCACAAATAGTTTTGAGAATATCAACCTGATGAGCAACTAAAACAACAGATATACTCTCATTTTTAAGATAAGCGATAAGCTTGGATTTAAATTCTGAATCAAGGCCGTTAAATGGCTCATCAAGAAGAACGATTTTGTCTCTTTTTAAAAGGTTAATGAAATTTATGAGACGTTGATATTGGCCAGTGGATAATTCTTTTACTTTTTTCTTCTGAATTTCTTTTATTCCACAAGCATTCATTAAACTTTTATCAATAGTGAGATTATTGAACTTGGTGTTCAAAAAACTTAAAATACATCCGCAGCTGAGGTGAGACCACTCCTTTGGTATTGTTTCAATAAAAGAGAACTTATTCTCTTTTTCATAATCTAGCTTATACCTGGACAAACTTCTAAGAAACGATGTTTTCCCTGAGCCATTCCTACCGAATACCCCTGTTATAATTCCCGGCTCTAGCTCCACACCTGTGGCCAATAAGGTAAAGTTACTTGAATACCTCTCCTCTATATTTATCAATATGTGTTCTTGCTTTATTTTGGCCATTTCAATCAATTTTCATCCTTTTATATATTATAAAATAAACTTTATTTATTACTCAAATTCTCAAATAAAAAACATTCCCGAGCAAAACACACAGGTAAGCTATTTTAGTAAAATAATCGCATTAGTTTTCCGATAGTGATTAATGGATTTAAAGCAAGCTACAAAACTAATCAATAATGCTAAAAACATTATCCTTACGACACATATTGTCCCAGATCCAGACGGTATAGGCAGCTTAATTGCACTATCTAGCGCTTTAAAGAAGCTAAAGAAAAATGTTGAAATAGTCCTAGAAAAAGAACTTGCGCATAAATACTCTTACCTTGACACAGCTAACCAGGTTAAGTGTTTTTCAAAGTTAAAAATAAGTAAAAAAATTGATTTGTTTATTGTCCTAGATGCGAACAATCTTGAAAGAACAGGTGACAACGTTAAATTAATTAACCAGCATGCAAAAGAGTTACTTTTTATCGATCACCACCCGAGCTCATTAGAGGTCAAGGCCTTACACCTTATAGACACAAGCTATGTGGCAACAGGTGAGATCGTTGCCAATTTAATAAAAAAACTAAAAATTAAATTAGATAAAGAAATTGCCTTATGTCTGTACACCGCTATTTTGATTGATACCTCCTCTTTTAATTATCCGACAATGAAATCAAGAACTCATCAAATTATTTCAGAACTAATTGATGCAGGAGTTTCTCCCAAAGACGCTTTTAGAAAAATCAATACACAACAAAATTTGAATTTTATTTACTTAACAGGACTGGTCCTTCGAAACTGCAAGATCGATGGTAAGCTGATATATTCGAGTGTCACACAATCAGCTCTATCAAAGCACGATGTCGATCTGGATGATACTTTTGGCCTAATAAATCACTTTATCCACGTTGAGGGTGTTGATATAGCATGTATGTTTTTTGAAATAGATGAAAATAAGACTAAGGTCTCTTTTAGGTCCTTTTCAGGGGTTGATGTAGGATCTATTGCAGAGGTTTTTGGTGGTGGTGGACACACATATTCATCAGCAACAGTTATGAACAGTAGTTTAAAAGCAGCACAACAAAAAATTATTCCAAAACTTAATATAATTCTTTTAAAAATTAATAGCCGACAACCTTAATATTCCACTTGTAATTTGTTTGCTCATCATTTCTTAAATTAATTTTGAAAGATTTTTTCTTTTTTTCAATATCGTTAACTACGTAAAAATCTCCACCAATCTCTGCCAATACATTATAGAGGCCCTGATGATAATCGAAGTCTATTAAAAACTTTAAAAACTTCAGAGGGAAAGGTCGGTTTTTTTCACCAAGCTTGTCAACTCGCTTCATTAAACCCAATGACTTCCTAGTTTGAAACCTCTCCAAGGCAATTTGTTTTTTCATAAAATCTTTTTTAATTTCAGGGTAATCAAGGCTAAATTTATCCATATCAACAGGAGCTTCTCTCCCCTTAACTCGGAAGTACAATAGGGCTTCCTCTATTGCTGATAGCTCGTATTTTTTTTCTTCCGCTTTTTTAGTTTTTAATTCAATTTTTTCAATTTTCTTAACAACTGACTTACTTATCTTTTTTTTCTTAATTACTTTTATTATTTTTTTTATTTCAAGTGGTTTATTACTTTTTGCTACTTTCACCTCTTCGAAAATTAGGTCTCCTAAACCTAAATTATCAAAATATTTCAGCGCACCAAAATTGAATAGGTTCCCTAAGGCATTATTTCCAACAACACCAGAGAACTTCCCTGACTGCTTGAACTTCAACACCATTCCCATTAATTCAACTAAAGATTTTCTTCCATCTTTTTTTAGTTCCTTATCGTTTATTTTATTTAAACAGGCACTCTTCATTTTATCACTTTCAAATATATTTAGAGCAGGGGAATTATAAATCAACGATAGAAGTAATTGCTTATTCTCCATTACCTGCAACGAACCCGTTTCTTCACATAAAGCCCTTATTTCAGTATTAATTAAAACATAAAGATCATTCATATTTCTTAGTAATTCTTTGATTTTACAATCTTGAATCTTACAAAAATAATGATTTATAAAGGTCTCTTTTCCCTTTTTAATTTTTGCCATTAACTCTTTTTTTTCACTTGGCAAAAGTTCTCCCACTAAACGAGACCGATTAGCAAAGTCAAAAGAACTGGCCCTTGATATAAATTTTTTCATATCAACAGATTGAGGTTTACACTCTGCTATCCCTCTCAGGGGATCCATTTTTTGCCCACCTAATTTTAATAGATACAAAGAAAGTTCTTCCTGAGTCTCTGCCAATAAACTTATATATAAAAGTCTATATACATACCTAAGATAGTCTCGATATTGACTATACTCCTGACTAGTACACACCATATTTTTTTTAAAATCGTTTATCCAAAAGCCTAAAAAACGCTCAATTTTCAATGAGAGACTAGCGTCTATTAAGTTCTCTGTTTGAAAAGAAAAATCAGAAGTATATTGCTTAAAAGAATTTGAATAAAAAGTACCAAGGCTATTTGTTTTTACCCCAAATTGTCTGTCATATTTTGAATAATAAACAACTTCTTCTGAATAACCATCAAAAGAAAATAAAAAAGCCCAAAAGATAAAATACAATCTCATGCAATGATATTATATCCAAAATAATGAGAGCTGTGGAATATATGTAATTAGAATTAAGGCAATTAACAATAAAAATAAATACGGCAAAGTTGCTTTATACAAATAAGTGACAGGCTTGTTAAAACGTGAGCTAGAGATAAATAGGTTGATTCCCACAGGAGGAGTGATATAGCCAATTTCCAAATTTGTTAGAAAAATAATCGCAAGATGCACAGGGTGGACACCAAACTCACTAGCAATGGGTATGATCAATGGAACCACTACCATAATTGCGCTAAAAATATCCATCATACAGCCAACTATTAGTAAGAAAATATTCAGAAATATTAAAAAGGAATATTTATTATCTAAATATTGTCTCATTAGTTCAAAAATTTGCATTGGTACTTCTTCGTCGACTAACCAGTTAGTTATTCCAAGAGCACAACATAAAATAAGAAGAATTGCGCCAACTAAAGTCATAGACTCAGTGATTATTCGAGACAAGTCTCTTTTAAGAGATAAATCTTTGTAAATAAAAAACTCGATAATAAAAATATAAAATGCTGTTAAAGCGGAAGCTTCAGAGGGGGTCACAAATCCACCATAAATACCAACAAGAACTCCCACGGGCATAATCAACTCTAGGTAAGACTCCTTAAAACTTTTTATGAACTCATTTAAAGAGAACTTTTTCTTCTTATAAGCTTTAAAATCTGCATTTTTAGCTGCCCAAAGGGATAATATAACAATCAACAATATTCCAGGAACAATGCCAGCTTTAAAAAGTGTATCAATATCAACCTTACCGACTAATCCGTAAAGAATAATTGGAAGAGAGGGAGGAAATAACAATCCCAGACTGCCAGATGTAGTAATTAAGCCAAGGCTGAACTCTTCAGAATAATTATCATTTTTAAGTATTGGGAAAAGAAGGCCTCCGAGAGCGATAATAGTGACTCCACTTGCTCCAGTAAATGCTGTAAAAAAGGCACAGACAATTAAACTCACTACGGCAACACCAACTGGCAACCAACAAAACATTGACTCAGCAAACCGTAGTAGTCTCTTTGGGGAATTACTTTCTGCCATCATGTAACCAGCGAAAGTAAATAATGGAATAGTTAATAGTGTCGGTGCATCCGCAATTCTATAGGCCTCTATAGCCACGGCCGTCGCAGGCTCTCCTGAAAAGTGAAAAGCAACCAAAGCGGCAAGCGCCATGATAACAAATAGTGGAGTACCTATAATAGCACTAACAAGTATACCTAATGAGGCAGCAATTCCCATGAAGATCCCTTTACTGGCTACTTACCTGTTTTTCATTTACTAGAAATATTAAAAAAATAAAACGAAGAGCAATGAGGAGGAAACCAAATGGTATTATTCCAACTAAAAAGCCACTGTGTATTCCCCAAAACACATCTCGACCAAACTCAAGCTCAACTTTCATAAACTCGTAACCAGCATAGACCAGCCACAAGCATGTAAGAATAGACACTAAACTTGTTAGATAAAAAATCACCTTTGCAAGTGATGAATCATCTTTACCATCAAGCCATCGATAAAGAATATCAATACCAATGTGAGATTTACTTCCAGTGGCCAGGGAGCCACCCAGAAATGCTGAAAGAAAAACAAGATGCCTAACAAGTGGCTCGACCCAAAAAAGAGTTTGGTTAAACCACCGTAAAAAAATATTCAAAACACTAAAAAAAAGCATTGTTACAACACAAACAACCAAGGCTTTTTTTGAAAGGCTTTCTAGTGCTCTATCTAAAGATCTAACTATTTTTTGCATTAGTTTTTCTTTATTTCTGTCTCTAGCTTAGTGAGAGCATTTTTTGAAAATAAAGTTCCCTCGCCAAGCAAACGATCAATAATCTTTTTTCTAAGAGAATTACCTTTTTGAATATCGTCCTTCGAGAATTGAAGAAACTCCACACCAGACTTTTTCATTTCCTCAAGGGCAATTTTATTGTCGCTCTTGTTAGCTTTATTAATTTGATCAACGTACTTAGTAACAATTTCTTTTACCTTACCTCTAAACTGTTTAGGAATTTTGTTCCACGAAGATTCGTGAACTAAGAAAGCGCCAATTGAATAACTTATAGGGAACTCAACCAAGTATTTTACTTTAGTATTCCACTGCAAAGCGAGAATTCCTAAAGGAGGAGCATACGCAGCCTCGATAATGCCAGTCGATAACGATGAAAGAACATCAGTTAATGGTGCTGGTACACTAATTAGATTCATCTCCTTAATCATTGCATCAACAAGGTTATCACCTGGCCAAGACCAGATTTTTAATCCCTTTAGGCTATCTAAACTCTCTGTCTTTTTTTGAGACACAAAATAAACACTACCTAATTCAAAAAAGCCAAGGTTCTCAAACTTTTGTTTTCTGAAACCTTTATTAAAATAGGCTTGTAGACTACCTAAATCTTCCAAAGCACTTTTATTATCACCGAAGTATGTGAATGGAAGCTCCATTACTCTAACATCACCATTAATTTCACCTAGAGTTTTACCAGTGAATATTCCACCATCAAGCATTTTTGCATTAATTAATCTTCTAACAACAGGCTCATCACCCTTCACTCCACCATAGTATATTTTAAATTTTACTTTTCCATCCGTTGCTTTCTTAATTTCCTTGGACATTTTTACTAATGCTTTCCCCCAACTTGTTTGCTTCGGGGCCAAAACAGCAAATTTTAACTTTACTGAAAAAGCACTTGTTGAAAAAAGAAAAGCTACTAAGCAAATATATATATTTTTTCTCATAAGATTCCCCAACTTAAATTTAAAAAAGTTCTGACTCCACTGACTCTATAATCTCAAACCTCTTAAGTGCCAGTCCTTGAAAAAGACCATTCTTATTCTTATTAGAAATTACTCCTGGTTTATAGATTAGGCTATCATTGTATGTCTTTTTTTCACGAACAAAAAAGGTTTTTTGTTCCAAAAATTCATCCTCATCCTCTTGAGGAATAGAATGGTAACGCAGCATTGCTGTTCTCATGATCCAATTATCTGGAAACTTCTCAATTCCCTCTTTAAAAAGAGCCTTACCTTTATCCGGATCCCCCCCCAACATCACAGGTGTAAGAGATAGGTTCATCGCTTTAAAAATATAACAGCTCCCCTCATTAAACGAAGGATCGTGCTGACAAACCCACTCAAACATAGCACTAGCAATTGATCGCTGAGCAATCATTCTAAGGTCATCCCTATTTAAAATGATAAGGCTTCCTAGAGACTGTCCTGTAAAAAACACTCCTTCAAGAGTTGATTTATTGACGGGAAGTCGATCAAGAAAATCTTTTAACTTCTTGGGGTTGGATGCATTTGAAAATAATTCGCTTGGAGATACACCACTCTCCTCCAAAAACCTGAACCCGTAAGATACTGCTTTTGTATAATTAGCCTCAAGTTTACTTTTAAGAGCCTCATTTTCTTCATCAAGCAGCTGGTAACGTATTAAATCTGTTTCAAACTTTAGGAATCCAAACCCAGCATAAGCCTTCGCAAGGCTTGATAATAAATTTTTATTTCGAGGCTCAATAAAGTGTAACCCCTCGATCAACTTAATAAGCCCTGGAGTCCCTTGCTCTACGAAGTCAAGATCTGTTTCGTACCACAGCTCATCAGAGGCATTAAGAAGTAAGTTAGAAGTTTCTCCAACTGCTATTTTTTGGACCAGAGAAGAGCATCCTGAAATCAAAAATAAAGAAATAGAGGACAATATTAAAAACTTCCACATGTTAAATCTCCAAATAATATTTATTTACTATCTTATATTTTAAGATTGCATCAGTTTTCGACTATTTACAATCCCTTACCGAGCTATCAGTGCAGATATTTTTTCCTGCCTATTGCTTAAAAACTAGTCGTAAAATATACTCTTAAAACCTACGAAGTGGAGGAATATTGATTAACGTAAAATCAAATAGTTGAAGCCACTTTCTACTCCTGATCATAAATTAAGTTAAAGGAGAAGAAAGAATTGGTTGATTCTTCTATTCTTAACTATTTATAAAAAAGCAGGAGTCATTATGAACACATCTAAAGAAACAGCAACAGATGAAATATCAAAATTTCAGGGATCAATTAGCACCAAAAACCATAAATCGAGCGTCTTAAGAAGAACTTCAATCAGGCCATCAACTTCTTTAAAAAAAACACTTTTTAAAGTTAAAAGCCTTAGAGTGGAAAAAGTTCAAAAAAGAGACTCAATTGAATTTAATAATCTGAGCATAGATAATTAAATTAAATTCTTATAAGAGTTTATAATAAACTCCAACCTCTCTTGCTCAATTGCTTTTAATCGCTTCAAGCTTTTTTCTAATCTGCTTTTTAAATCAATTCTTTTGAGCTTAAATAAATTTGTTTCCGTATTAATGTGCCACCTTCGAATTGATAAAATACAACTGTTCTTTATTTTCTGAGCATCGATCTCCCCTGTTGACTCCTTAATAAAGTACTCATTAATCTCTGCAACACTCCTTTTGCAAAATTCCAACTGCCCACTTAACACTTCATTAAAGCGCTTTTCTATTTCTATGACATCGACGCTTTGCCCCTTCTCACTAGATAAATCCAAAATCTCACGAATCTGATTTCTAGCACTCCTCATCTTATCGATTGTCTCAAGAGAAAAAACCGAATTAGCAAATATGATTAAAAAAAGTATTAATAATGATTTAAATTGAAATGCCCTTACATTTTTGAAGGAAGCTCTCCATCGGGAATCCAACGACATTTGTGTAAGATCCCACAATTTTTTCAACAAAAAAATTGTGGTCACTCTGAATTGCATAAGAACCTGCTTTATCATGATAATCATTCCTATCTAGATAATTTTCAATCATCTCACTAGAAAGTTCAACAAACTTAACTAAAGTTTTCTCATGAAAAAACTCAATCTCTCCATAATTTGAATACCCTACAGCGGTTATTACTGAGTGCTGCTTTCCACTAAGTAATCGAAGCATCTTGAACGCCTCATCTTTATCTTTTGGTTTACCCAGAATTTGTTCATTCAAAAAGACCAGAGTATCTGCCACTACAACAATAGATTTTTCTACCTCTTCTCCGAGTAAATCATGCGATGCAGACATTTTCTTTTGGCATATCTCAAGGCAGATACTCTCCGGGACTGAAGACAAAAATGTTTCATCAAAGCTTACCTTCAGTGGTTTAAAATCTAAATTGAAAAACCTAAACATTGCCTGGCGTCTAGGGCTACTACTGGCGAGAAAGATATTCGGTTTTTTCTTCATTATATATTACCTCTTTAAGTAAAGAGTTTATGACATTACTTGCTCTTTCCCTATATTCCATTAAACCTGAATATAAAAGATTATTTTTTTGAAAAATTTTGTCTGGATTGAGAACCTCTAAACCTCTTAGCGTAATCAACCTTAAGTGCGTGCGGTGATACCTTTTTTGATACTCCATTATTTTCAACTTTTGTGCTTTATTACGAACAAAGCTTCCTTTGACTTTTCGAAAGGTCGTCTCAGATTTTTTAAAATAGTCTAAAACGAAATCGACTCGCTTTTGAAATTTTTCACCTTTGTAATTTGAAAAGTTTTTAATCGTGGGAAAAATTTCTGAATTGTTTATGTAATAGCTATACTTATTCATAAATCTTTCCCGAAGAAAATAAAAAGGTGATAAATTACTCGTGACCATTTTGATGGGAAACTCCTTGTCATTCATATAGTCATTCTCTTCGGGAGTGCCTGATTTAAATAGATACCATTTACCAAAGTCCAGGTCTGAACTTAATCCATCATATGCAACTGTTGTATATTTAGGCTTTGCGGCTTTATCTCCGCTACCGCTTACCTTAATATAACTTTCAAAATCATCAACAAAAATATGAGCACTGCCTGATTCAATATTTACAAGCATATTTTCGTTGTAGAAAATGTGGCCGGCTTTTAATTTCCAATCCTCAAACTTAAAATCGTTAGTGTAAATTTTTAGATAATTTAAAAGGTCACGAAATTTAATTTTTTTAGTTGAGAACAAGGTTTCATCAAAATACCTCAACGCTTGTTCAATCAGCTCAGGCTCCAAAACAGACAAAAAGATTAAATCTAAAAACCTCCCATTTTCTTTATTTTCACCAACTCTTGATCTATTTATTGCAAAAATCTCACCCTTATTTACCCTTACAAAAGACTGAAAAAAACTTGCATTAAATATTACCTCCGAAATTGAAATTGAAGTCTCTGGAGATAAACGAAATAAAGTTCCGTCGAGTAAGGCGATCCAGCAACTCCCAGATATTCTTGTTTCAATAATATCACCCTCGTAAATAAATTTAGCATTACCAGCTATTCGACCTCCCTCTCGATTAAGTCTTACATCACCAACAGAGGCTATAATCTCTCCTACGATAAGCTTTTTATTGAAATAATCTTTTCTAGAAATTTCGTTTAATGCTCCCATTTCAATATCATCAAGGCGCTTATTCCATGTTTCAAAGCTTAATTGGTCTTTTATATTTTTGTCTCTAAAGTACAATGGATTTCTTTTTTTCAAAGATAAAACATCCTCTGTGACATAGCTCCACTTCGATGAATAAATCTCCTTTGAGGTAGGTGCAAAACTCTGAACCTTAAGGGATAGAAAGACTAAAACTAGGATAAACCTCATATGGGTCTTTTCGGTCTTAAAAAGCCTATCTTAATCAAGTTTTTTTTTCTTCAAGATAGGCTTATATCTAGGCAATTTCTTCATCAAATTGTATAAAAATCCTAAATAAGGAGCCTATTTTGGAAGAAAACAATCAAGAATTTTCATTTGTAAAAACCGAGCATCAAATTCTAGATTTTTGGTCTAAACAAGATATTTTTCAAAAAACGCTAGAAAAAACTAAATCTGGTGAACCATACATATTTTATGATGGGCCTCCATTTGCGACTGGACTTCCTCACCACGGACACCTTGTGGGCAGCTGCTTAAAAGATATTGTTCCTAGATATTTCACAATGAAAGGCAAGTATGTAGACCGTAGGTTTGGTTGGGATTGTCACGGTTTACCAATTGAACATGAAATAGATAAACAACTCGAAATGTCTGCATCTGATGCGGTACAAGAACTTGGGGTGAAAAAATATAATGATGAGTGCCGTGGAATTGTTCAAAGGTTCACAAGCCAATGGCAAAAAACAATTACCAGGATTGGTCGTTGGGTTGACTTTGAGAACGACTATAAAACAATGGACACCTCATTTATGGAGTCTGTTTGGTGGGCTTTCAAGGAGTTATGGGACAAAGATCTCGTCTACCAAGGCACGAGAGTAGTCCCATTTTCAACAAGCCTTGGAACCGTCCTGTCGAATTTTGAGGCAGGACAAAATTATCAAGATGTTCAAGATCCAGCCGTAACAGTTTTATTCTACATACCTGAAAAAGATTGCTACATTGCTGCATGGACCACAACGCCTTGGACACTTCCTTCGAACCTGGGACTGTGTGTTGGAGCAGAAATTGACTACGTTAAGTTAAACGATAGCGAATTAGACAAACCACTGATTATCGCAAAATCTCGAATTGAAGCTTATTCTAAGAAAAGAGAACTTGAAACAATTGAGGAGTTCAAAGGTTCAACTCTAAAAGGCTTGAGCTATAACCCATTGTTTAATTTTTTCTCAGATTTAGAAAAAGACGGGGGCTTCAAAATCTACAACGACGATTATGTCACCACTGATAACGGCACGGGAGTCGTTCACCTCGCTCCATCTTTTGGAGAGGATGATAATAGAGTTATGTCGGAAGCAGGTGTAAGACTAGAACTATGCCCAATAAATGAGAAGGGCGAGTTCAATGCCTCAGTACAAGATTTTGCCGGGCAATATGTAAAAGACGCCGACAAGAATATTATCAAACAGCTGAAAGCAAACTCTCGTTTATACGAGCAAAGTGTAATTGTTCACTCTTACCCTATGTGCCCTCGTTCAGACACACCTTTGATCTACCGTTCAATTCCCTCATGGTATGTATCTGTTGAGAAAATTAAAGAAAACCTAATTGCATCAAATAAACAGGTAAACTGGGTACCAGATCATATAAAAACAGGTAGATTTGGAAAATGGCTGGAAGGTGCAAGAGACTGGTCTATATCTAGAAATAGAGTTTGGGGCACACCAATTCCTATTTGGATTAACGATATAACCGGTAATAAGATATGTGTTGGTTCCATTGAAGAGCTAAAATCTTTAACTGGAATCCAATTAGATGACCTACACCGTGAAAATGTAGATCCTCTAACCTTTTCCGTTGATGGAGAGGACGGTACATACAGAAGAATCAGTGAAATCTTCGACTGCTGGTTTGAGTCAGGCTCTATGCCTTATGCCCAAATCCACTACCCTTTTGAAAATAAGGAACTTTTTGAAAAAGGCTTTCCTGCTCAATTTATCGCAGAAGGCTTAGACCAGACTAGAGGTTGGTTCTACACGCTTACTGTCCTATCTACAGCCTTATTCGATAAGCCGGCTTTTAAGAATGTCATCGTTAACGGAATCGTCATGGCAGAAGACGGTAAGAAAATGTCCAAGAGATTAAAAAACTATACTCCACCTGACGATTTGATGGAAAACTATGGAGCAGATGCGCTGAGGCTTTATTTAATAACCTCTGGTTTAGTCAAAGCTGAGGACCAACGCTTTGCTGATAGCGGTGTAAAAGACATGGTTCGCCGGGCACTCCTACCATGGTACAACGCTTCTAAGTTCTTTAAAACTTATGCAAAAGTAGACAGCTGGTCGGCAAAAGATCACCTCGTCGAATCTAAAAATATTACTGACCAATGGATAATTTCAAACCTTCAAACATTAAAGAAAAACGTCTCCAAAGAAATGGAGGCATACCAGCTTTATAACGTAGTCCCTGCTTTATTCACATTTATAGAAGACCTTACAAACTGGTACATTAGACTCAATAGAAATAGATTTTGGGGTGAAGGACTAGATGAAGATAAAAAGTGTGCCTACTCCACGCTTTACACAACACTGCTAGAGCTATCTCAGATTATGGCACCCTTTGCACCATTTCTATCTGAGTTTACCTACAGGGAATTAAAAGATTTTGGCCAAGAACTACCGGAGTCTGTTCATTTGTGTAATTACCCCGAGTCAAAAGAGGAACTCTCTAACGATTCTCTTGAGACTGCAATGGGTAGAATTCAGCAAATAATTCTCTTAGGACGTCAAAAAAGAAATTTATTAAACATTAAAGTTAAAACTCCACTTTCAAGACTTACTGTTATCCATAGAGACAAGGAGCTCTTAAAGGATATTGGGCAACTTGAGGAATATGTAAAAACTGAGCTTAATATTAAAAACATTGAATACTCCTCAAATGAGGAACAGTTTATCTCACTATACGCAAAGCCCAATTCTCCCATTTTGGGTAAAAAGCTTGGAAAAGAGTTTGGGCAATACGCTGGTAAAATAAAAAATCTCACTACTGACCAACTATCAGAGCTTGAATCTAAGGGCTCCATAAATATTGGAGGTAAAAACTTTAGCACCGCAGAGATTTTAGTATTCAGAGAACCCAAAGATGGAACGGAGACTCTTTCAAACTCTTGGATATCAATAGATATTGACCCTGCTCTAAACGAGAATCTAATCAAAGAAGGTTTAGCGAGGGAAATTATAAACCGTATCCAAAAGACAAGAAAGGACATAAACTTAAATGTAGAAGACAGAATATCTCTGCATATAGCAGGAGATAAAGAGATATTAGAGGCGGCAGAAAGCTTCAAGGACCATATTTCAAGTGAAACTCTATGTTCTTCATTTTATACAACCGCTGAAACTCAACCACATAAGTTTGATATCGACGGAAAATCTCTATTCCTTAAAATTGAAAAATCTTAAGCTTTACCTATTTTCTTTTTCAGTGCTCCTAGTAACAATGACTGATGCCAGGAGCTCATGGAGAAAAAAGTCTGATAGATATTTAAATGTTAACTTTTCAAGAACTATAACTAAATTAAACTCTTTCATTAGTGAAAAGTATTCTGTTTCGCCAAATTATTTCTATGTAAGAGATAAAGTGTCCCAAATTAGGAGACTTTCATCCATGCTTTCTGAAAGATGCAGGAAAAATAGTAAGTTCAAAATAGCACCCTGCGATGAAGCGAAGGAAACCTATCGCAGACAACTGAATGAGTTAAACAAACTAATTAGTATATTTATCAATAAGCTACCAAATAAAAGTAACTATAATCATTTCATTTCAGAATCGATCCTTCTTGAAATGAGTGTATTTACTGAAACAAAAGTGAGAAATGCTTCCAAGGCTAATCTCATTGGCCTAGAACTAGACTCACTTTTAACAAATTACCTTATATACCAAATCCCCAAAGAAAGCTTTAACCACATCAATGAGTATTTAGTTGCCTTTGACAACGTTGATATCCTTCTATTAAACGAGAAACAACTGGCTCACCTAACAAACACAGTTAATTATTTCATTAGGAAAGAAAGAGAAAGCCAAAAACTCTCAAAGACCCAAGCAAGGGGGCTCGAGCTTATAAACCTCTTCTGGAACAATGTACTTAAAATAAAAAAAGACCAGCGTTAAGCTGGCCTTATTAAATCAAAAAATGAATTTTAATCAGATTCTACTCATTCGTGATGAGCGGTGAGAAGTTTTCACTCTTCTTTTTTGTGCAGCCTCTAATTTTTCTTTATTTTTAATAGAAGGCTTCTTGTAGTCTTGTCTTTTTTTGTATTCTTTAACAACACCATAACTTTCACAAAGTCTTTTAAACTTTCTAATAGTTTTTTCAACGTTTGATCTTTCATCAACTTTAACAATGATCGTTGGGTTTTTCATACTAATTTCACCTCCCTCATTTAAGCATTAATTGAGGATCTACTAATCCCAAAGGTTAAAAATAATTTGCATATCAGAAGAATACTCTATTCCTTTTGATACTAAAAAATATCCTAGGTTGGTTTCAACATAGCAAACTCTTGAGTGAGGAGAATATCTCTCAACTAATCTACATCTAGAGTTAGACCTTCCATTGGGGCCTTTTCCAAAATTGATTACGCCTCTAGCACAGCCTTTATCTTCAACAAACAATCTCAAGACAGCAATTGTCTCAGCCAAATGATCTTTACCATAGTTCCTAACTACATCTGAATTGTAGTGATAATTAACCATTAATGTTCTGTCTTGAAAGTTGTTAGTCAGCCTTGATTGGCAGTCCATTGTTTCTCTTGACTCTGCTTTAGCGATAGAAATAGCCCCTACAAGTAATACAAGACAAACGATACTTTTTTTAATTATTCCAATCATTTCAAACCATCCCTTCATATATTAAGAGTGAATTGGTGCTTGTATAACAAAATGAAAC
>MDTG01233585.1_pt1 | contig 37939 bp, 33 predicted proteins | sample 811421 | NCBI WGS metagenome assembly MDTG01 (sample SAMN05326645, study PRJNA326480) | marine metagenome | isolation source: seawater | place: Pacific Ocean: South East | collected 2011
AGAGATGGCAGAGTGGTCGAATGCGGTGGTCTTGAAAACCATTGTACAGCAATGTACCGGGGGTTCGAATCCCTCTCTCTCCGCAAAAACCAGCACTTTAGTGCTGGTTTTTTTTATTAAAAAAGGTTAACAGTCACCATCACTATTCTATTATTATAATTTAGCTTGTACTAAAATAGCACGTTAGCGAATTTATAGACTATAAATTTTTCATCATGTTGACCATCTTAATGGCCGTAATACTGGCTTCTACACCTTTATTACCGTGTTTACCCCCCGAGCGGTCTATGGCCTGCTGTATAGTATTGTCAGTTAACACACCAAAAATAACGGCTTTGTTATATTTTAAAGAAACATCTTTGATACCATTTGCAGTAGTTTGACAAACATAGTCAAAGTGTTTGGTTTCACCTTGGATAACACTTCCTAAGCAAATTACGGCATCAACGTTTTTTGATTCTAATAAAAATTGAGCAGCAAGAGGAAGTTCAAAGCTACCAGGCACATTTTTTCTAATTATGTTCTTACTATTACACCCACACTCAAGAAGTGCTTCATAAGCACCTGAAAATAATTTTTCAGTGATATTAGCGTTCCATTCTGAAACAACAATACCAATTTTCATACCTTTAGCGGAAGGCACTTCTTCTAGGTTGTAATGAGAAAGATTTTTATTTTCTGTTGCCATAAACAAAAGCTCGATGAATGAGCTTTAGTAAGATTATTTTCTTAATTCAGCTCGATTGATATACTTTTCTATATCTCTAGCTTCATCAGAAGTGGAATACTTACTTTTAATTAGGGTGTAGTATTCTACTGCTTTACTGAACTTTTCTTCTTGCTCTAACGCCATTGCAGCTCTTTTTAGGTAAATAGGAGAGGTGAATTCATTTTCACTATTGAAAGCTGCCATAGTCCAATAGTTTATAGCATCATCAACTTCATCAATATTCATGTATGCGTCACCTAAACTTCCGAAGCAGATAGAAGATATGATTTCATCTTCACTAGAAAAATCACTTAAGAATTCGATAGCAGATTCATTGTCTCCAGTTTTTAAATAGCTAATTCCAGCGTAATAATGGGCTAAATTACCAGCATCTGTTGAGCCATAATTGTCTATAATATCTAACAATCCTAAGTTATCATTAACACCATTAAGTGCTATATTGAAGGAGTCTTTTTCAAAATACTCAACAGCAACAAATAATTCTGTTTGAGCTTCTTCATTTACAGATTGCACATAAAATTTGTCATAGGCTAGAAAAAGAGCAATAACAGCAACAACACCAAACACGAATGTAGAGAGTTGTTTTTGATTATTCTCCACCCACTGTTCTGTACGTGTTAGCGTTTCTTCAACAGCTGCAAACTGCTCTTCCGTTTTATTTACCTTCTTTTTAGCCATGTGTTATAAAATTGAGCCACAAAAATAACTTTTTTTTCCATTTGAAAAACTTTACAGACGATAGCTTATTTTAAGTTAAAATTTAGATAACTTAGTGCTAATTAAAATACGTTGATGTTTTTAGAAAAATTATCTGTTTTAAATTTCAAAAATCATGCTGAAAGTCGTTTGGATTTGAATCCAAATATTAATTGTTTTGTTGGAAATAATGGTTCAGGAAAAACCAATTTACTTGATGCCATTCACTATCTTTCCTTCACAAAGAGTTTCTTTATAAAGCAGGACAGTTTCAATATACTTTACAATCAGTCTTTTATGTCTATTGAGGGTGCTTTTGATAAAGATAGTTCCAAAGATCTCATTCAGTGTGCAGTAAAATCTGGTTCAAAGAAGGTTATTAGAAAGAATAAAAAGAATTACAATAAGCTATCTGAACATATTGGATTATACCCTTTGGTTATGGTTTCGCCAACAGATAGCGAACTTCTAATTGGAGGTAGTGATGTAAGGAGGAAATACATGGATAGTGTCATTTCTCAGTTTGACAAGGATTACCTTAATTCGGTGATTCACTACAACAAACTAATTGCTCAAAGAAACGCATTGTTAAAAACACTAAAATCAGATTATTCATCAATGTCTTTATACGACGAGCAACTTGCACCACTCACACAAACCATTTTTGAAAAGAGAAAATCTTTTTTGAATCGATTGTTACCTATCTTTTTAAAATATTACAATGAAATTTCTGATACTGATGAAAAAGTGAGCTTAGACTATAATTCTCAATTAAATGACGAAAGTTACTTAGAATTGACAAAGCGTAATTTTGAAAAAGATAAAGCCGTTCAATTTTCTTCAGTTGGAATACATAAAGATGATTTAGTATTCAACTTAAACGATAATCTGATTAAAAGAGTAGGTTCTCAAGGTCAGCAAAAAACCTATTTATTAGCACTCAAATTAGCTCAATTTGATTTTATGCAAGACGCCTTAGGCTACAAGCCTATGCTACTACTTGATGATATCTTTGATAAACTTGATGATAATAGGGTAGAGCAACTCATGTCATTGGTTCATCGCCATCATTTTGGACAGATATTTGTGACGGACACACATCCTGAGCGTACAAAGCAAATCTTTAACAAGATAAATGCTAATTTCAAATTGTTTCACATTAAAAATGGAGCCGTTGAAAAGGAAGAGTAACCAACAGTCATTAGGGGATGTTATTAAAGATTTTCTTTTAGAAAGCGGTTGGGAGCAAAAGCTTGATGAAGTTAAAATAATTACTGAGTTGGATAAGCTTTTAGGAGCTTCTTTAGCTAAGTATACTGATGAAGTATTTATTTCTAAAAAAATGCTTCACATTAGACTTAATTCCTCAACATTACGTCAAGAACTTTCTTACCAAAGGAGCGAGCTTGTAAAAAAGCTAAACGATAACGTTGGCAAAGAAGTCATTACTGACATAATCCTAAAATAAAAAAAGCCCTAATCCTAATGGAAAAGAGCTTTTTGATACATTTATTTAATTATGAACGCTCTTCTTTAGTAAAGAAAAAATCACCTTCAATTACAGCGTTTTCGTCAGAGTCAGAACCATGAACAGCATTTTTAGCTTTGCTCTCAGCAAATTCTTTTCTGATGGTTCCTTCAGCAGCCTCTGTTGGATCAGTAGCACCGATAAGTGCCCTAAAGTCAGCTACAGCATTATCTTTCTCAAGAATTGCAGCTACTACAGGACCAGAGCTCATATAGCTTACCAATTCTACGTAGAATGGACGTTCTTTATGAACTTCGTAGAAAGCACCAGCTGAATCTGCAGATAATTGTGTTTTTTTCAATGCTACAATTCTAAAACCTGCAGAGTTAATTCGTTCTAAAATAGCACCGATATTACCGTTTTCTACGGCTTCGGGCTTTATCATTGTGAATGTTCTATTAGTTGCCATTTGTATAGTCATATAATTTGTTGGCGCGAATTTATAAAAATCCTTTGCTAAATACACTCAGTTTTATTCTTATTTTAGCAAACTTTATGAAAGCAGAAGAATTACATCAATTAAAATCGTTTTTGTCAACTCCAAGACGAATTGTAATAACTACTCACAAAGGACCTGATGGTGATGCAATGGGTTCTTCTTTGGGTTTAGCTAATTATTTACAGATGAAAGGGCATACCGTTTCAGTTATCACACCAAACGATTACCCTAGTTTTTTGAAGTGGATGAAAGGAAATCATGATGTTATAGAATATTGCTTTCATGAAGAAAAAGCAAAGCGAATCACAGAAAAAGCTGAACTCATTTTTTGTTTAGATTTCAATACGCTTAGTCGAATTGATACTTACGCACCAGTTGTAGAGTTGTCTAAAGCACCTAAGGTTTTAATAGATCATCATCAACAACCGGATACTTTTGACTATAATTTTTCGGATACAACTGCATGTTCAACTGCTCAATTAATTTTTGAATTTTTAGAACTTTTGGGTGATGACCATTTAATTACTCAGGACATAGCAGAGTGTTTATACGCAGGTATCATTACTGATACTGGAAATTTCAGATTTAATTCGGTAAATTCTAAAACACATCAGATTGTTTCTACTTTGATAGAAAAAGGTGTGAGGAACGATTGGGTTTATGATAAGATTCACGATAATAATTCTGTTAGTAGGATAAAGCTTTTAGGCTATTGTTTAAACGAAAAGCTAGAAGTTTTACCAGAATTCAATGCGGCTTATATCTGGCTTACTGAAGAAGAATTAAAGCGTTTCAATTTTCAAAAAGGCGATACTGAAGGCGTTGTTAATTATGCTTTATCAATCGAAGGTGTAAGAGTTGCAGCATTTTTTGTGCAAAGAGATGGAATAATTAAAATCTCATTTAGATCGAAAGGCGATATTTCAGTAAATCAGCTTTCGAGAGACCATTTTGGAGGTGGTGGACATTTAAATGCTGCCGGTGGAGTATCATCTGATATGGATACTGCAGTTCAAACATTTATAAAAGTAATATCAAATTATATTAACTAACTAAAATCAATTTCAATGAAAAAAATCGTTTTAATTTTTGGAGTATCTGCTCTAATATTTTCTTGTAATAAGCTAGATTCATCGAGCTCTGAATTATTGACACAAATGGACTCTGTAAGTTATAGCTTAGGAGTGAGTGTTGCTAACAATTTAAAAAGCAGTGGTTTTGAAACTGTAGAATCTTCTGCAATTTCAGCAGCATTTAATGATGTTTTTTCTGAAAATGAAGTTAAGATAAGTGAAGAGGATGCTAATGCTTTGATACAAGATTATTTTATGGAATTAAGTCAGAAGAAAAGTCAAGAGGCAACAAATAAGGGACAAGCGTTTTTGGACGAAAACGCTACCAAAGATGGTGTAGTTACTACTTCGTCAGGTCTTCAATACCAAGTATTAACAGAAGGTCAAGGTGCTAAGCCAGCTGCAATTGATGAAGTAACTGTACACTATCACGGAACGTTAATTGACGGTACTGTATTTGATAGTTCAGTAGACAGAGGACAACCAGCTACCTTCCCTGTTAGCGGAGTAATTAAAGGTTGGGTAGAAGCTCTACAATTAATGAATGTTGGCTCAAAGTATAAATTATTCATACCATCTAATCTAGCATATGGTGAAAGAGGTGCTGGAGGTTCAATAGGTCCTAACGAGACACTTATTTTTGAAGTAGAACTACTATCTATTAATTAATGGCATTAATTAACGAATTAGAAAATCAAGGTAAATTCTTGTTTAAATATCGAGGGCAATTTCCTATTATCCTATTTATTTTAGCCATTCCGTTCATTTATGTTACTGTGGATGTAAACCCTTTACTAGCAGAAAACTATACCTTTTTAGCAGTTGGATTGTCCTTATTAGGTTTTATCATTAGAGCCTATACCGTTGGTACAACCCCAAGAGGAACATCAGGAAGGAATACTAAAAAACAAGTTGCTGAGCAGCTTAATATTACAGGTATTTATTCAATGCTAAGGCATCCATTATATTTAGGTAATTATTTTATATGGATAGGTATTGTATGCTTCACATATAATTGGTACTTCGTTGTTATAGTTAGTCTTTTGTATTGGCTATATTATGAACGTATTATGTTTGCTGAAGAGCGATTTTTAGAACAAAAATATGGTCAGAACTATTTGGATTGGGCAAAAACACTATCAGCATTTATACCCAAATTTTCAAAGTTAAAGAAAAGTGATATTTCTTTTTCGTTTATTAGTGTTATGAGAAGAGAATATTCGGGAGTGTTAGCTACTGTTATTGGTTTTGTTTTTGTTGATTTTATAAGAAATTACTTTGCAGATGATGTGCTTATTTCCAATTTTTCAATAAAGATATTAATTGTATCTATTTCGCTAAGTTTAATTCTAAGAACGCTTAAAAGACACACTAAACTTTTGAATGAAGAAGGGAGGTCTTAAAAAATCCAAATGGCTATTTGAAGAGTTGACAAAAATAGTATATTTGCCGACCCAACTATGGCGAGGTAGCTCAGTTGGTTAGAGCGTCGGATTCATAACCCGGAGGCCGAGAGTTCAAATCTCTCCCTCGCTACTCTAAAACAGCCCCTGTATTTGCAGGGGCTTTTTACGTTTTAACTGTTCTCACTTTGAATGGGTATTCTATTAATCAGCATTAGGAAAGTAGCTGTACAACAGAAAATTACAAAAAGTGAATAATAAAACACACAAACATCTGGAATATTACGTTCACTTTTAACAACAAATACACCAATAACATTTATGACAATAAGTATTAAGAATTTTTTAATAGTAAATGACTTAAATACTTTTCTACCATCATAATTTAGTTTATTAAAAAAAAGCAATAATTATTTGTGCTCCAAAAAGTGCAGCAACAATTAAATGAGAAAGTTCTCAACTTAAAAAAAAAGAATTTAGCTCATCAGGAACTACTATAAGTCCATTGAGAAGTAAAGCCAAGCAAAAAGAAAAAATGTTTTTCTAAATATTACACAATACAGTGTTACTAAATACGGGTAGGGCAGCTATTATTTATAATAAAGTATCTATAAAATAAGGAGTAAAGATTAGTAATCTAAGTTATAATTATTTTAATGGAATTGATGATTATAATTCATTAAATAAGATTACTTTTTAGTCGCCTTAAGAGAGAAAATATAAGGTAAGTTTTGTTGTTTTCTATCTTCCAAAACATATTTGCCGTTCTCTCTTTCAATCATGCCTTTTACAGGATATGGAGTGTAATTATATTCTTCAAAAGATTGTAGCTTTAAGCCGTTGGATTCAAGAGCTACAAATATTTCTGTGAGGGAATGATTCCACCAATAAAATTCACTTTTTATATTTTTTCCACCATCAGTATAGCTACCCTTTTCTTTTTCAATATTCATGTCTTTGTCAAAGAAATAATCGTGACCTTCAAATAAACTAACGAATGGATGAATTTCGACTAATAAAAAAGTACCGCCTTTTTTTAGGTGTTTAGCAACAACTTCTCCCCATTTATTGAGGTCAGGAAGCCAACCAATAGCTCCGTATGAAGAAAAAACAATATCAAACTCTTCATCTAAATCAAGCTCCAAAACATTAGACTCTAAAAATCGACAAGGGACATTAATTTCATCAGAAAGATCTTTGGCAGCTTTAATAGCGGAAGGTGAAAAATCTACTCCAGTTGATTTAGCTCCTAAATTTGCCCATGAAAGAGTATCTTGTCCAAAATGACATTGTAAGTGAAGCATGGACTTATTACTGACATCTTGTAAAATAGACCGTTCAATATCGTTAAGACTATTTTTGGTTGATTTGAACTTCTCATTATCGTAGAATCGAGACTCTAAATGTATAGGTGTTCTATTTTCCCATGATTGGAGATTCTTTTTAAAATGTTGGCTGAAATCAATCATTTCTAGTATGCAAACAGTGGAAATTGACCCATTAGGTCGTTAACTTTTTTGCGAACTTCTTGAATGACGTCTTCATTGTCAATATTCATAAGTACTTCATCAATTAAATTTACTATTTGAGGAATAGTATCTTCCTTAACGCCACGTGTTGTAATGGCAGGAGTACCTACACGCATACCTGAGGTCACAAATGGCGACTTATCATCAAATGGTACCATATTTTTATTTACAGTAATATCTGCTTTAACTAGAGTATTTTCGGCATCTTTACCAGTAATACCTTTTGACCTAAGGTCTAATAACATACAGTGGTTTTCAGTTCCACCAGAAATTACTTTATAGCCTTTATCGATAAAGCATTGAGCCATCACTTTTGCATTTTTAATTACTTGAAGTGTGTATTCTTTAAATTCTGTATCAAGAGCTTCACCAAAAGCAACAGCTTTTGCACCAATAATATGCTCTAATGGTCCACCTTGTGTGCCAGGAAATACTGCTGAATCGAGTATAGAAGACATCTTTTTAACAACACCTTTTTGCGTTTTCAAAGCCCATGGATTTTCAAAATCTTTCCCTAACATTATCAGACCACCTCTAGGGCCTCTCAATGTTTTGTGAGTTGTAGTGGTAAGTATGTGGCAGTAAGGAGCTGGGTTGTTTAAATGTCCTGCTGCAATCAGTCCAGAAGGGTGTGATATATCACCCATTAAAAGAGCACCTACTTTATCGGCAATCTTTCTAAATCTTTTGTAATCAATATCTCTTGAATAAGCCGAAGCACCACAGATAATTAATTGTGGCTTTTCTTCAACAGCAGTTTGCTCTAATGCGTCGTAATCAATTAAACCATCTTCTTCTTTTACAGAATAGAAGCTAGTTTTATAAATCTTACCAGAAAAGTTGACAGGAGAGCCATGTGTAAGGTGTCCACCATGAGCTAAATTAAAGCCTAAGATTTTATCGCCAGGTTTTAAAACTGCTAAAAATACTGCCGCATTAGCTTGAGAGCCAGAATGTGGCTGTACATTGGCATACTCAACACCAAATAATTCTTTAGCTCTATCAATTGCTAATTGTTCGACTTTATCAACTACCTCGCAACCACCATAATAGCGTTTTTTAGGAAAGCCTTCAGCATACTTATTAGTCAAGACTGAACCCATAGCTTCCATAACCTGGTCGCTTACAAAGTTTTCAGATGCAATCAACTCAATTCCGTTTGTCTGACGGTTTTTTTCTTCTTCAATTAATTCAAATATTCTTTCGTCTCTTTTCATTGGTAAAAATTATCTAATTTAGTAACGCGAACAAAGATAGTCAATGAGCAATAAAATTACTCAATTATTTGGTATAAAATATCCACTAATTCAAGCGGGTATGATTTGGTGTTCTGGCTGGAGATTAGCTTCAGCAGTAAGTAATGCCGGAGGGCTAGGGATTATTGGATCGGGTTCAATGTATCCAGAAGTTTTAAGAGAACATATTCAGAAGTGTAAAGCACAGACTTCTAAACCTTTTGCAGTTAATCTGCCATTACTTTATCCTCAGATTGATGATCATATTAACATACTTATTGAAGAAGGTGTAAAGATTGTATTTACATCTGCAGGAAATCCTAACAAATGGTCTTCGTATCTTAAAAAACACGATATTACAGTTGTTCATGTTGTAAGTAATGTAAAATTTGCTAAAAAAGCCGTTGAAGCAGGTGTTGATGCTATTGTTGCCGAAGGCTTTGAAGCAGGAGGACATAATGGTAGAGAAGAAACAACGACTATGTGTTTAGTTCCACTATTAAGAAAACACGTTTCAATACCGATTATAGCAGCTGGAGGGATTGGTACAGGTAGTGGAATGTTAGCAGTTATGGCTTTAGGAGCTGACGGAGTACAAATTGGAAGTAGGTTTATAGCTTCTCCAGAATCTTCTGCACACCAAAACTTTAAAGAATTTATTTTAAATTCTAAAAAAGGGGACACCCAACTAATATTAAAAGAGATTACACCTGTTAGAATGCTTAAAAATGATTTTTATAATCAGCTTATTGAAGCCTACGAAAATGGAGCAAGTAAGGAAAAACTTATTTCTATATTAGGAAGGGGTAGAGCTAAGCAAGGTATGTTTATGGGAGATCTTAGCGAAGGTGAATTAGAAATTGGACAAGTTTCCGCATTAATTGATACTATAAAGCCAGCAGCCAAAATAGTGCTTGAGATAATTGAAGAATTTTACTTAGCAAAAAATAAAATATTAGAAATGAAGTTTTAGCATTATAGATAGTTGATGGAAATGAAGTTTTTTCGATGTTTTGTTTTAACCTTGCTTGTTTGCAACTCCTTTGTAGTTTTTGCTCAAGACCCAAATCCACCTTCGATTACCAGGCTAAGTGTTGACCCAATAAGTGAACAGGTAGATATTTTCTGGGTAAACAGTTCTAATCAGGTAGTTGGTTACATTATTTATTTTCAAGATATATCAGGCTTATGGATACCACTTGATACAGTATTTGGACTAACAAATACAAACTTTACCACCTTTAATGCTAATCCACAAAATAAAATAGAAACCTTCAGTGTAGTAGCATTTGATGCTCTAGGAAACAATAGTATCAGAAGCAGTGCCCATTCAACCATTTTTGTAAACAATTCCTATGAAGAATGTGATACTGCAGTTTTTTTAGATTGGAATCCATACCTCAATATGGTTGGTATGGAAGCCTATCAACTAAAAATTATAAGAGAAGACTTAACGACTGGAACAATATTTACTGAGGAAACGATAGATTTAGCAAAAGAAGACACTTCTTTTTTGATGCCAGTAGACTATTCAAGCAACTATACCATATGGCTAGAAGCAACAAGTAAAGCATCTTATGTGTCAAAATCTAATAGAGTATTATTCGCTTCAACAGAAATAAATATACCAACCTTTAGCTACGTGAACAGGGTTACGGTAGAGGCGGAAAATAGAATTAAGGTTACATCACTATCAAACTCAGATGATTTAAGCCATGTAAATATTTATCGCTCTTATACAGCAGATGGTTTTCAGTTTTATTCAGGAAAAGCAGAATTATCTTCTAATGAATACTCTTTTGTTGATGATTTAGTATTACCATATAGGAACTTGTACTATTACAGGTCTAAGCCAGTAGATATTTGTGGTAAAGAATACGATTTGACAGTTTTAAGTAATTTAAGTGATACCTCAATTGTACATAATTTGAAACTTGACCCTCTTAATATTAATAAAGAGAATATTTCAGTAATAACTGGTGACTATGATGGTTTCATTGGAATATCACATTTGGAAATGTGGAAAGATGTTAATGGCCAGCGAACGTTTTTACAAAATGTTTATAGCAATATTAATTATGATATCTCTATTGAAAATGATTTTGGTAGAGTGTGTATCTATAGTATTTCAACAGAAGATGAAGTCAATAAGTTAGGTAGGAAAGATACCGTTTTTTCAAACCAAGTTTGTATTTCCAAATCACCAATTCTACATATACCAAAAGCTTTTACACCCGACAATGGTGATGTTAAAAATGATATTTGGAATATTACCATAAACCAATCAGAATCCATAGAATCTTACAAATTACAGGTCTTTTCTAGAATGGGGCAGTTGATATTTGAATCCAACTCATTACAAGAAGGATGGGATGGAACATTTGCAAATAAAAACGCTTAAAATGGTATGTACATTTTTGACATTCAAATTCAATTTGCACAAGGTCAAAACCTTAGAGAAAGAGGGCGTGTAGTTTTACTAAGATAATCCTAATTTAAATATTATTGATTTACAATTGAATTTACTACTTTTGCCATTCTAATTTAAATATGGATTACAGCAAGAAAATAATAGGCGAGGGATTAACTTACGATGATGTGTTACTTGTACCAGATTATTCTGATGTATTGCCACATCAGGTAAAGGTTTCAACTCAATTTTCTAGAAATATAAAACTCAATATTCCCATTATTTCTGCTGCTATGGATACAGTAACAGAGGCAAAGATGGCTATTGCAATGGCTCAGGATGGTGGTATAGGTGTGCTTCACAAGAACATGTCTATTTCTGATCAATCGGCAGAAGTTAGAAAAGTAAAGCGTTCAGAAAGTGGAATGATTTTAGATCCAATCATACTTCCTCAAAATTCTTCAGTAAGTGATGCATTAGCCATTATGAAGGAAAATAAAATTGGTGGTATTCCAGTAGTTAAAGAAAATTTTGACTTAATCGGAATTGTTACTAATAGAGATTTGAGATTTGAAAAAAATCAAGAAAAGAAAATTGTTGAGGTTATGACAACTATCGACAACTTGGTAACGACTCAACTTACTGATTTAGAAAACGCTGAAGATATTCTTCAAACTAATAAAATTGAAAAACTTCCTGTTGTTGATGAGCATGGAAAACTTGTAGGCCTAATAACCTATAAAGATATCATGAAAAATAAAACTCGACCAAATTCGTGTAAAGACAAATATGGTCGTTTGAGAGTAGCTGCAGCTGTTGGTGTAACTAATGATGTTTCTGAACGTGTTCAAGCGTTAGTTGATGCAGGAGTAGATGCTATTGTTGTAGATACTGCTCATGGTCACAGCAAAGGTGTAATAGATACCGTTAAAAAATTGAAATCTGAATTTGATATTGATATTATTGCAGGTAATATTGCCACTGAAAAAGCTGCACTAGCCCTTGCCGATGTAGGAGTAGATGCCGTAAAAGTTGGTATAGGTCCTGGTTCAATATGTACCACTAGAGTAGTTGCCGGAGTTGGATTACCACAGTTATCAGCAATAATTAGTGTTTCTAAAGCACTAAAAGATAAAGGTATACCGATTATTGCAGACGGAGGAATCCGTTATTCTGGAGATATTGTGAAGGCTATTGTTGCTGGAGCAAGTTCAGTGATGCTAGGCTCTATCTTTGCCGGTGTTGAAGAGGCACCAGGTGAAACCGTAATTTTTGAAGGAAGAAAATTTAAAACATACAGAGGAATGGGTTCTGTTGAAGCAATGCAAGCAGGATCAAAAGACCGTTATTTTCAAGCAAACGAAGATAATGCCAAGAAACTCGTTCCTGAAGGAATTGTAGGTAGAGTAGCATTTAAAGGTAACCTTGATGAGGTAATTCACCAAATGATAGGTGGGTTAAGAGCTGGAATGGGATACTGTGGCGCACAAGATTTATCTACACTAACCGAAGCTAAATTTATAAGAATTACATCTGCAGGAATGACCGAAAGCCATCCACACGATGTAAGTATAACCAAAGAAGCCCCTAATTATAGCCGATAATAACTAAAAAACTAATTATTAAATCTTGGAAAAATGAACATAATTTTAATTTTACTTACCCTCGTATTATCTCTTACTACAGGAAATTACGCCGCTGCTAGTATTACAGGAGATGACAACTCTGATGATGTTGTAATTTCAGTAGGACCAGAAAAAGTTACTTTGGGTGAATTTGAAGCTATTTTCAGAAAAAACAACACTGAAAATGAATTTAATCAAGAATATTTAGATGAATACGCTAATTTATTCATTGATTTCAAAAGAAAAGTATTGTATGCTCAAGAAAATCAGATGGATACTTCAGCTATTTTCAAAAAAGAACTAGCTGGTTACAGAACTCAATTATCTAAACCTTACCTAACTGACCAATCTGCTGAAGACGAACTAATTGACGAAGCATATAAAAGAATGCAATATGAGTTAAGAGTTAGTCATATATTACTAAATATTACCGAAAATGCCTCACCAGCTGATACACTAAAAATTTACAATGAGATTAAAAATCTCAGAAGTCGTATAATTAAAGGTGAAAATTTCGCTGCAATTGCGAAATCATTCTCTAACGACCCTTCTGCAAAAACAAACGGTGGTGATTTAGGTTATTTCTCTGCTTTCAGAATGGTTTACCCATTTGAGTCAGCAGCATACAAAACTAAAATTGGTGATGTGTCTCAACCATTTAGAACACAATTTGGCTACCATATCTTAAAAGTTTTTGATAAACGCCCTAATAGAGGAGAAGTAAAAGTTGCTCACATCATGATTGAAGAAAGAGACGATGCAAATCAAGAAGAAATTAAAGGCAATCAAGAAAAGCTAATTCAATTGTTAGAATCTTTAAATAATGGAAGTTCATTTGAAGAAATGGCTAAATTTTCTGATGATAAAAGTTCAGCGTCTAAAAAAGGAGAATTACCATGGTTTGGTACAGGTCAAATGGTACCAGAATTTGAAAATACTGCCTTTAATCTTAAAAATATAGGTGATGTTTCAAAGCCTGTAAAATCAATGTACGGATGGCATGTCATTAAGTTATTAGACAAAAGACCTATTCCTTCATTTGAAGATTCAAAAGCCGAAATACAAAGAAATCTAAAGCGTGATATTAGAAGCAACAGAGGCGTCGAGTCTTTAGTAGCTAAGATTAAAGAGGAATATAACTTTACTGAAGTTAGAGGAATAAGCTCAAGAACAGGTAATAATCACGACTTCTACATTACTCGATTAAATTTACTTAATGATGATTACAATGGAAAAGGCGATTCAAACCTCAAACCTTTTTGTAAAATTTACTATAAGAATTGGGATAGAGATTCATATAAAACCCAAGGAAGAATAATGTTTACTCTTGATCGTATTAAATATACACAAGATGACTTTGCTGACTATTTAGCTGAGAATAAAATTAATGCTGATTCAGCAAACACTTGCTCAATGGTAAGAAAACGTTATGATGAGTGGATTACAAAAATCTGTCTAGATTATGAAGATTCTCAATTAGAAAATAAATACCCAGAGTTCAAAGCACTCATGAAAGAATATCACGATGGTATTATGTTATTCGATCTAATGGATCAGAAGGTATGGTCAAAAGCTATTAAAGATTCAGCAGGTCTGATGAACTACTATAATCTAACTAAGGAGAATTACCAATGGGATGAAAGAGCTGAATCTAAAGTTTATACTACAAAAGATGAGGCTACAGCAAACAAAGTTAGAAGTCTAATCAATAACCGTTACAATTCTAATGTTCTTACATCTGAAGAAATTTCATACTTAAGATTTGGTAAGGGAGAATTTTTCTTGAGTGATGATAGAATACTTTCTTTGATTAACAGATATGAATCTAACAGATTGAGAATTTCAACAAGAAATTTTGAAAAAGAAGAAAGTACAGCAGTTGACAATCATTGGTATAATGGCTTGACAGCTAACGATATAAATCTTGATGGAACTGTATTCTTTGCAAATGTTCAAAATATTAAAAACGGTGGTTTAAAAACGTTTGATGAGTCTAGAGGAGAAGTAATAACAAATTACCAAAATTATTTAGAGGCAATCTGGAAACTTGAGTTGGAAGAAAAATTTCCAGCTTCAGTTAATGAAGATGTATTATACTCTATCATTAAAAAATAATAATTATATAAATAATGAGAAAAAAGGCTTTGATATTTATATTATGTTTAGTTCTTTTTTCATGTGATTTTTTTAAAGATGAGTCCGAAATATTTCTTGTAGAAGTTTATGGAAAAGAGCTATTCTACAAAGATGTTGAGCATTTATTCTCTCCTGAATTAGATGAATTAGATAGTCTAAATCTCATCAATAATCTTCGTGAAAAGTGGGTAAAAGAACAATTGTTATTACAAATAGCAAAAATTAATCTTCCCCTTGTTGAACAAAATGTAAAGTCACAGGTCGAGAGTTACGAAAATGCACTTTTAATATACTCATACCAACAAGAATTGCTAAAACAAAAGCTAGATTCTATAATTTCAGAACAAGAAATTCAGAAATTTTATTCTGAAAAAAAAAATAACTTCCTACTTAAAGATGATATAGTAAAAGTAAATTATATAAAGTTAAAAAGAGAAGTTCCTTACTTATGGAAAGTGAAATCTTTTTATAAAAATAATGACGAAGAAAGCAGAGTAAGTTTAGAAGATTATTGTTATCAATTTTCACAAGAGTACTTTATTGAAGATAAATGGCAATATGTAAAGGATGTTTTTTTAAGTTTACCAAATAATGAATCCTCTAAAAATTATCCTTTGAGAAAGGGAAAATCTCTAGAGTTTACTGATGATGAGTTTCATTATTTTCTTTATGTAAAAGAATATAAATCCAAAGGAAGCGTTTCTCCATTAAGTATGATTGAAAATCAAATTCGCTCAATTATACTTAACAGAAGAAAAATTAGTTTTTTAGAAGAAACAGAAATGAAGTTGTATGAGACAGCATTGTCAAAAAATTACATTCGATATGAAAAGAAATAGCATTTTAATTGCTTTATGTTTACTTTGTTTTTTTGGGTACTCTCAAAATTATATTGAAGGTATTGTAGGTGTAGTAGGAAATAAAATTATTCTTAAATCTGCTGTTGAAACTCAATATTTACAAATGCGACAAAGTACTGCAGTTGGTGAAGAAACAAAGTGCCAGATTCTCGATGAAATGATGTTTCAAAAATTACTTTCTCATCACGCAGAAGTAGATAGTTTAAAAGTTACTGATGATGAGGTCAATAAAGCTATAGAGCAGCGAATAGATTTTTTTGTAAATCAAATTGGTTCAGTTCAAAAACTAGAAGCCTATTTTGGAAAATCTATTTCTGATTTGAGAGATGAGTTTCAGACCTTATTTAGAGAGCAAATCTTAGGACAACGTATGGAGAGTAAGATCACTTCAGAGGTTAAAGCAACACCAAAGGATATCTTACAATTTTACAATAGAATTCCAGAGGACAGTTTACCTATCTTTCCTGAAGAAATTTACCTTTCTCAAATAGTTATATTTCCAAAAGTAGACAATAGAGAAAGAGAACGTATCATTAACAAACTCAATGGTTTTAAACAACGTATCAAAGACGGTGAAGACTTTGCTTTTTTAGCTTCATTATATTCCGATGATACTGGCTCTGCTAAGCAAGGTGGTGATTTAGGTTTTGTAAAAAAAGGAAAGCTAGTGCCAAAATTTGAATCGGTAGCTTTCAGATTACAAGAAGACGAACTATCTGATATTGTAGAAACAAAGTTTGGCTTTCATCTTATCCAAATGGTAAAAAGGAGAGGAGAGCAATTCAAATTAAGACACATTCTTATTAAACCAAAAATTAGTATTCAAGCGATTAATTATGCGAAATATACACTTGATAGTTTAGTTAATTTAATGGACTCAGATACATTAAGTTTTGAGCAATTAGCCATTAAATACTCTGAAGATGAATCTAAAAATAATGGTGGAGTAATGGTAAATCCACAAACAGGTTCATCTTCTTTTATATTAAAAGAATTAGACGCTTCAGTATCATCTACCATTGATGGATTGAGTCAGAAAGAAATGTCAAAACCTACTGTCTTTGAAAACTTTGACGGTAGAAAAGCATGTCGTGTAATTCATGTTGATAGAATAATTGAAGAACATAAAGCTAATTTGAAAGATGACTATGATAGAATACAATCAGTAGCTTTACAAGAGTTGAAGGCTATTGCCTTACAAAATTGGAAGAAAGAAAAAATAGAAGAAACCTACATTGATATCAAAAATGACTTTGGTTGTGAATGGAGTGATAATTGGAAAAAGAAATAGGAGAAGATGTCAGAAGTGCAAGAATTAGATAATTTTCAGAAATCATATGAAGATTTTAGATCAGAAATAGCTAAAGTTATTATAGGTCAGGATGAAGTCGTTAAAAATGTATTGATTTCAATTTTTAGTCAAGGTCATTGTTTATTAGTGGGAGTACCAGGATTAGCAAAGACACTATTAGTACAGACTATTGCTCAATCTTTAGGCTTAGAATTTAATAGAATTCAATTTACCCCAGATCTTATGCCTTCTGATATTGTTGGTTCTGAAATTCTGAATGAAAACAGAAAATTTATCTTTAACAAAGGACCTTTGTTTGCTAATATCGTATTAGCCGATGAGATAAACAGAACACCACCAAAAACTCAAGCAGCATTACTAGAAGCGATGCAAGAGCGTTCTATAACAGCAGCAGGCACAAGATATGAATTGGATAAACCATTCTTTGTATTGGCTACCCAAAACCCTATTGAACAAGAAGGAACATATCCTTTGCCAGAAGCTCAGCTAGACAGATTTATGTTTAACGTTGTTTTAGATTATCCGTCGTATCAAGAAGAGTTAGAAGTAATTAAAAGTACAACTTCAGATAAAGACGTAAAACTCAATAAAGTGCTCGATTCTGAACAAATACTAAACTATCAGAAAATTATTCGTAAAATACCTGTTGCCGATAACGTTATGGAGTATGCCGTTAAGCTAGTTGCCAAAACACGTCCAAATACAGAGCATGCTTCTGAAAGAGTCAATAAATTTATTTCTTGGGGAGCAGGGCCAAGAGCTTCTCAGTTTTTGGTGATAGGTGCAAAGTGCCATGCCGCAATTAATGGAAAGTACTCCCCAGATATTGAAGACGTGAAAGCGGTCGCAGAACCTATTTTACGCCATAGATTGGTGAAAACATATCAAGCAGATGCAGAAGGGATTATCATCGAGCAAATTATTCAAGAATTATTGTAATGATTTTACCTATCATAGCTTACGGTACTCCTATACTAAAGAAGAAAGCAGAAGAAATACAAAAAGACTATCCTCAATTAGATAAACTCATTGAAGATATGTTTGAGACCATGTATGAAGCTAATGGAGTTGGATTAGCTGCGCCTCAGATAAATAAAAGCATTCGTCTATTTATTGTAGATGGTAGTCCTTTTGCAGAAGATGATTCTGAAATGGAAGGCTTTCGAAAAGTGTTTATCAATCCAACGATTTTAGATGAAGAAGGTGAGGAGTGGAATTTTAACGAAGGTTGCTTATCTATACCTAATATTCGCGAAGAGGTAAGCCGAAAACCCAAAATACGTATAAAATATCAAGATGAAGATTTTAACGCCTTGGAAGAAGAGTATGAAGGTACAAAAGCTCGAATCATTCAACATGAGTACGACCACATCGAAGGCGTATTATTTACTGATTACTTAAGTGGTATTAAAAAGCGTTTACTTAAGGGTAAACTCTCGGATATTTCCAAAGGAAACATTAAAGTAGATTATCGAATGAAATTCCCAATTAAAAAAGGAAGGTAGATCAATCAAGTTTTTATCTTATAATTTCTTTTTTATTATGTTTTGGAATGTCAATTCAAAATATTTACATTTGCCGACACATTTTTTACTGGTTAACTCATGTAAAAAATGGTCGAGTAGCTCAGCTGGATAGAGCATCTGCCTTCTAAGCAGACGGTCACAGGTTCGAATCCTGTCTCGATCACTATAATTTCACCCTTATTCTCTTGATGAGATTAAGGGTTTTTTCTGTTTTATTTTTACAAACATATTTAACCATAGAAGTGCTCTTTTCCAATGAGGTTAATTATATATTCTATAAGAATAAAAACCATTCATATATTCTATTCCTTTATAACGTTTTATTTTTTTGTTCTTGGGTACGGTAATCAGCGTTGATACTTAAAATCGATGATTTCAGTAGAGGAAAATGTCGGGGTGGCAGGATTCGAACCTGCGACCTCCTGCTCCCAAAGCAGGCGCGATGACCGGGCTACGCTACACCCCGAGTGTAGTATTGACTGCAAAACTAATCAAATAAAATAGACAGCCAAACTCTTAAATTTATGCGGAGAGAGGGGGATTCGAACCCCCGATACCGTTACCGGTATAACACCTTAGCAGGGTGCCGCTTTCAGCCACTCAGCCACCTCTCCAGAAATTAAGAAGGATGCAAATTTATACGATTTACACTGTTATACAAAACATTTTTATTTTTTATTTAGAATACTAACAAATTCAGTATTCAGATTAGAAATAAATCGAGCGGAATGTTATATTTGCATGACTACTCAAAAAAATGATTATGAATAAGAATTTGCTAACTGTCATAATTTCAATAGTTCTGCTATCAGCATGTGTTGACAATAGAGATTTATCAAAAAACATTGTAATTGCTCATATCTCATCAAACCCTGATGGTCTACACCCATTTAACGACAACTCGGTGATGCGTTCATTTATATTTGAGCACACTCAAAAAACCTTAGTTAAATTAGACTTGAAAAGATTGGAATATATGCCATCTTTAGTGAAGACACTGGCAGAAGTTTCGAAAGATGGCTTACGTTACCATTATGAATTAAGAGATGATATAAGATGGGATGATGGAAGTGAACTAACTGCCAATGATGTAGTATTTACAGCAAAACTTCAGATTTGTCCACTAACTGATAATGCCAACGTTAGAGGAAACTATTCCTCAGTAATCAAAAATGTTATAATTGATCCTGATAACCCTAAGAAATTTACAATGGTGGCTTTTGGTAAAAACGTTACTAATGCAAATATTTTTTCTGAGGTATATATTCAGCAAAAATCATATTGGGATCCAGAAGGTGTTCTCGATGACCTTACCTTTGAAGAAATACACAATCCAAATTTTACAGAAAAAAAAGAATGGTCTGATTGGTTTAATGCCTTTAACCATGGAGACAATAGGTATCAGCCAGAGCGTTTAGTAGGCTTAGGACCTTATCAAATTTCAGAATGGGAAACAGGTTCATATATCATTGCCAAGAAAAAAGAAAATTGGTGGGGAGATAATGACACATTGATATACAATCAGAATTATCCTGAAGAAATCATTTTCAAGATTATCACTGATGATGCCTCAGTATTCTTATCGTTAAAGAGTCAGGAATTAGACGCTACTAATAGAGTTGGAACGTCTAAACTATTTAAGCTACAGAAACACGATTACTTTAATGAAAATTACCATTCTGACTTTTTAAATCAGTATTCATATTACTATGCTGGTCTTAATACACGACCAGACGGTATAAAGAGAAAAAAATTCTTTACAGATGTTAAAGTACGTCGTGCTATGGCTCATTTGGTGCCAGTAGATGAAATTATAGAAGTTTTACTTCATGGAGAAGGTTCCAGACAAGTAGCTCAATTATCTAATCTTAAGAAGAATTATAATGATACGCTTAAACTTATTGAATTAGACGTAGAAAAGGCTAAGCAGCTCTTAGATGAGGCTGGATGGGTTGATACCGATGACAATAATATAAGAGATAAAATGGTCAATGGTGAAAAACTTCAGCTAAGTTTTGAACTCAGCTACATGAGTGGTGCAGCTTCAAAAGAAACAGCACTTATGATAAAAGAAAGTATGTGGCGTGCTGGGGTTGAAGTTAATCCAAATCCAATGGATTTTACCTTGTTTTATAAAAACGCTCAGGAGCATGACTTTGACATGATGTTAGGTGGATGGGGTGGTTCAGCCTCTTACTCTAACCCTTATCAGTTGTGGCATACATCATCTTGGGCTAATAAAGGTTCTAACTTCTGTGGTTTTGGAGATGCCTTTAGTGATTCTCTAATTGACGCTGCAAATGCTGCCATTGACCCTGAAGAGCATAGACATGCAATCTGGCAACTACAAGCAAAAATATATGAAGACCAACCCTACGTATTCATGTATAGCCCAAAACGAAAAATTGTGATTCATAAGCGTTTTGATAATGCGAATATGTATTATGAAAAACCAGGTTTTGTACTGCATAACTTTAAGTTAAAAGAAAGTTATATGAACCAAACCCCAATGCCTTAAACACTCTAGATATGTTAAAATATATAGCAAAACGAATACTTATTTTTATACCAACATTATTGGCAATTTCTTTGTTGGCATTTATCATTAGCATTAGTGCACCGGCTGACCCTGTTGAGAAATTATCCAACTCAGCGGACAAGGAAGGAGCAGCTAATCAACAGTCTAATGCTTCTAAGAAAACAAAGCAAGATTTGCGTAAAAAATTAGGTCTTGACTTACCAGTATTCTATTTCAGCTTTGGCTCTATTAGCGACTGCGATACTCTATACAAAGTAGCCGATAAAGACCACGCTGCTAGTCTAAGTGAGTTGTCACATTATTATGGAAACTGGGAAGATGTCTCTGCTTATTTCAATCAGTTAAGCAAAACACAAACTAGTCATTTTTCTTTAAATTTAGATGAAATCTTTAATGATAATTTAAATAGTGATGGTAGCCCAGTCTACTCTAAAAATGAAATAAATGATGTTATTACTCAATCTAACTTTGAGGTAAATGCTATGCTGGAAACAGCTAATCCTAGTGTATTAGAATCGAAATTTAATTCCTTGAATGAGCTTTATGCTAAATACAGTTTCTTATCAGGCGTAAAAAATGAATTTGATTTAGTTAAAGTATCATACGATGCTATGCTGAGCCAACAATCTTCTTGGAAAAGTTATGTACCCCAAATTATCTGGTACGGTTCTAAAAATCAATACCACTTTTGGTTATTTGGTGACGGTGAAAATAGAAAAGGTGTTGTAAGAGGTGATTTTGGTTATTCATACATCGATAGTCAGCCTATTAATACAAAGATATGGTCTAAAGTATGGATTTCATTTTCATTCTCTATATTATCAGTATTGTTTGCTTATATCATAAGTATACCCTTAGGGATATATTCGGCATACAAGAAAGATAGTAAGTTTGATAGAATTTCATCAATAGTCGTATTTGTATTATACTCAATGCCTGGATTCTTTATTGGGGTATTGTTACTTTATACTTTTGCTAACCCTGACACACTTAGGTGGTTTCCAGTTTCAGGAATTCAAGACCCTACATTATTCAATCCTGAATGGTCTTTTTGGGAAAAGACAGCACACAGAGCACCTTACTTTATCTTACCATTAATTACTTATACCTATAGTTCCTTTGCATTCTTAAGTAGAATAATGCGAGTAGGAGTAATAGATGTCTTCGGACAAGATTATATAAGAACAGCAAGAGCTAAAGGCTTAGGAGAGAGTAAAGTCGTTATGAAGCATGCTTTGAGAAATTCATTATTGCCGATTATTACGGTTTTTGCAAATATTTTTCCATTAGCAATAGGTGGATCTGTAATTATAGAAACCATCTTTACAATTCCAGGAATGGGATTTGAAATATATAATTCTATTCTCAATTCAGATTACCCAATGATTGTAGCAGTATTTACAATAATCGGTTTCTTAACTATGATTGGCTATTTAGTTGCTGATGTACTTTATGCAGTTGTTGATCCAAGAATTTCTTACAAATAAACAAATATGGAACAGAATAATTTTTCGTTTAAAAAATACGCTTGGCAACAATTCAAAAAGAATAAGCCTGCACTTATTTCATTATACATTCTTTTTAGTTTGGTATTCATTGCTTTATTTGCACCAATTATAGCAAATGACCAACCCTTGTACTGTAAATACAAAGGAGAAACCTTTTATCCAGCTTTTTCAACTTTAGTAAACCCTTCAAAGGTAGATTCAGTAAAGAACGATGCTGGACTTGTTGAAATGCTGCAGTTTGATATTACTGACTGGAGAAAGTTAGATTTAGAAAGTGTAGTTTGGGCTCCCATTCCCTATTCGCCAGACAAAGGAGATAGGTATAACAGAGAGTATGTTTCGCCATTGGATGAGCAGCGTTATAAAAACAGCGATAATGAAATCGTAGCTATTCCAAGTCGATTGAGGCATATCATGGGTACAGATAATATTGGAAGAGATTTAGCTTCAGGACTTATTCATGGTACTAGAATATCTTTATTAGTAGGTGTATTGGCTATGGGTATAGCTAGTATAATTGGTGTCTTTTTAGGTGCTTTAGCCGGTTTTTTTGGCGATAGAAATTTACTGATGCCTAGAGTAAAATATATATTTACATTATTAGGTGTTTTCCTTGCCTTTTTCTATGGGTTTGGAGTACGAAAATATACGCTTTCAAATGCTTTTTCAACAGGTAATGGAGTGTGGGAGTTGGTTATCAGTTTATTGATAATTGTTTCTATACTAGTAGTAATGAGGTTGTTATCGCGTTTATTTAACTTCGGTTGGCTAGGAAGAGAAGTAAGTGTACCAATTGACACATATATTTCTAGAGGTATTGAAATATTAAACTCTATTCCAAGACTAATTTTAATCATTACTATTTCTGCTATTTTTGTAAGAAGTATTTGGTTAATAATGGTCATTATTGGACTAACGTCATGGACTGGTATTGCTCGTTTTACGAGAGCGGAATTTTTAAGGATTAGAGAACTAGAATACATTCAAGCAGCTAAATCCTTAGGTTTTTCTAACTTCAGAGCCATAGCAAAACACGCTTTACCAAATGCGCTAGCACCCGTTTTTGTATCTATTGCCTTTGGTGTAGCCTCGGCTATTCTCATAGAAAGCTCATTATCATTCCTCGGGATTGGAGTTCCAGATGATGTGGTTACTTGGGGTTCTTTATTGAACTTGGGTCGTCAAGAGTTTGAAGCATGGTGGTTGGTAATGTTCCCTGGTTTTGCTATCTTCATTACCATTACGATTTACAATCTCATTGGAGAAGGTTTGAGAGATGCCCTTGACCCAAGATTGAAGAGCTAATTACTTTTGGTGTAATTCTTTTTGAAGTAATTCTTTAAGCTGTTCGGTAGATAAGCTAATCTCGAGTTTACCTTTTTGAGCAACAGAAATTTTACCTCTTTCTTCAGATACGATAATTGCAATACAATCAGTATTTTCTGAAATACCTGCTGCTGCTCTGTGGCGCATCCCTAGATTAGAAGGGAAGTTTTCATTCTCAATAGTAGGAAGAACACACCTTGCGGCTTTAACAGTATTCCCTGTAATTATTACAGCACCGTCATGTAGTGGGCTATTTTTAAAGAAGATACTCTGAAGAAGAATGCTGGAAGTTTTTGAATTTATACTTTCACCAGTTTCAATATAGTTTGGAAGTCCATTTTCTCTAGTTACTACAATAATAGCACCAGTTTTTGTACTAGCCATTTTCTTACAAGCATCGGTGATTGCGGATACATTAACTTCAGCAGCTGTTTCGTCGTTTATCCAATTGAACTTTAATACTCCATCTTTAGAGAAAAATTTAGTGTTTCCAATCATTAATAAGAAACGTCTGACTTCTTGTTGGAAAACAATAATTACGGCTAAAACACCTACACCAATGAACTGTCCAAGAATCTCACTTAATAAGTCCATTTGTAAGGCTTCTACCAGTTTCCACAGAAGGTAGATTGCTGTAATTCCAATGAAAATCTTAATAGCAACAGTCCCTTTTATGAGTTTATACAATTGATATAAAAGAATAGCCACTAATAAGATGTCGACAATATCAAGTATGTTAAATTCGAGAAAATCCATTACAAATTCGTTTTGGCGAAGTTAGTTAATTTTACACATTCCATTGCTTCTTTAACGTCATGTGCCCGCAAAATAGTCACTCCTTTCTCTAGGCAAATTGTATGAATAACACTTGTACCATTAAGAGCATGTTCTGCATTAGTACCTAAAGGCTTGTAAATCATGGACTTTCTGGAAACTCCTGCAAGAAGTGGTAAATTTAGTGCGTCTAAGTGTTCTAGTCGATTAAGCAATTGGTAGTTGTGTTCAAGAGTTTTTCCAAATCCAAAACCAGGGTCAATGATGATATCTTTCACGCCTTTATCTTTAAGTTGATTTATCTTTTTTTCAAAATAGATTTTCACTTCATCTTCAATGCAGTTATATTGAGGGTTGTCTTGCATATTTTGGGGTGTTCCTTTCATATGCATTATTATGTAAGGTACTTTTAATTGAGCAATTGTGTCGAACATGTTACCGTCAAGCTCACCAGCTGAAATATCATTTATTAGATTTCCACCAGCATCGATTGACCGTTTTGCTATTTCTGAACGAAAGGTATCAATGGACAGAACAGCAGACGGAAATTCATTGTTAATATTTTTCAAATTATTTTCTAGTCTTTCCCATTCTTCGTTTTCAGAGATGATTTTGGCATTTGGTCTAGAAGAGTAGGCACCTATATCTATTATAGTAGCTCCGTCTTCAAGCAATTTTTCAGTTTGCTTCAGTGCTTTATTTTCAGAATTATGTTTTCCACCATCAAAAAATGAGTCATCAGTAAGGTTTAAAACACCCATGATAATTGGTGTTGATAAATCGAGCAATTTTGCTCCGTTTTCTAACGTTATTGTTGTATTAAATTTTTTATTTTTATTCATTACAAAAACGATTGATTTAACGCATGGAACAGACCATTCAAGAATACAATGTGGCGTTTGCCAAATGTAAGGATATTTTTATCAAAAAAATGAAAGACTATGGATGTGCATGGCGTATTCTTCGTTTATCTTCCTTAACTGATCAAATCTTCATTAAAGCTCAACGTATTAGAAGTATTGAGATGAAGGGCTCACAAAAAGTAGGTGAGGATATTAGAAATGAATTTATTGGTATTGTAAATTATTCCATTATTGCACTCATTCAATTAGATAAAGGGATTGCTGAACAACCTGATATGGAAAGTGAAGAAGTTCAAGCTCTTTATGAAAAGTTTTACTCTGAATCGAATGAACTCATGCTGTCTAAAAATCACGATTATGGTGAGGCTTGGCGAGATATGAGAGTAAGCTCTCTAACTGACCTTATTTTGCAAAAACTTCTTAGGGTAAAGCAGATAGAAGACAATGAAGGAAAAACACTCATTTCTGAAGGTACAGATGCCAATTATTTTGACATGATTAATTATTCAATTTTTGCACTTATAAAATTAAACTAAAATGAAATTTATAACATTTATATCTCGATTAATTGTAGGGTTTTTATTCATTATTTCAGGCTTAATAAAAGCAAATGACACAGTAGGCTTTTCTTACAAATTGGAAGAATACTTTTCTGCTGATGTACTTAACTTAGAATTCCTCATTCCCTTGGCATTAGTTATGGCTGCAGGCTTGTGTATTGTGGAGGTCATATTAGGAGTTATGGTCTTGATAGGTTCACGTACTAAGTTAGCCAATTGGTCTTTGATGGCAATGACGGTATTTTTCACTTTCTTAACCTTTTATTCAGCTTATTTCAATAAGGTAACAGATTGCGGATGTTTTGGTGATGCTCTCAAGTTATCGCCTTGGGAATCCTTTGGTAAAGACATTATTTTACTGATTCTAATCGGAATTCTATTTCTTGGTGAAAAATATATAAAACCCCTTTTCAATGAGAAGAAAGAAAATATGATGATGGGTATAGTTACCTTCTTCTGTTTTGCTTTTGTAATACACACCTATAGACACCTGCCTATTGAAGATTTTAGACCATATGCCGTTGGTAATAGCATTATTGAAGGAATGAAAACTTGCGATGAGTTAGGTTTACCATGTACTGAGGAAGCTCTATACTACATCGTAAAAGACAAAAGTACTGGTGAAACTTCAGAAATGCTATCAACTGATTACCAAGATAAATGGGAGCAATTTGACTTTGTAGAAGCCACTGACAAATCCATTGTATTGCAAGAAGGCTATGAGCCACCGATTCATGACTTTTCAATTTCATTAGACGGTGTAGATTATACCTATTCTATACTCGATGAAGAGAATGCATTTTTATTAGTGTGCTATAATATCACTAAAACCTCTTCATCAAAGCAAGAAGAGATAAATACATTTTATGAAGAATGTCAAGCAAGGGGAATTTCCTTTTATGCTTTATGTGCATCTAGCGATGACAATATATTAGCCTACCAAGAGGAGAATAATATCGATTATCCGTTTTACTTTTCGGATGAAACTACTTTGAAAACGATGATTCGTTCTAATCCTGGTTTAATGTTACTCAATAAAGGCACAATACAAGGAAAGTGGCACCACAACGATTTTCCTAAGATGGAAGATGTAGAAAATCTATTTTAGATTGTTAAATTTTATAACACAACGGATAGCTTATGGTTTTCTGGTCATGTTTGGCGTGATCAGTGTCGTTTTCTTTCTTTTTAATATTTTGCCTGGTGACCCTGCACGTATGATGCTCGATCAAAGAGAAGATGCACAGCAGCTTCAAAACATAAGAGCAAAGTATGCCTTTGACAAATCCTATTCAGAACAATACCTCTTGTATTTGAACGATTTATCGCCATTATCCATTCATTCTCAAAGCCCATCATCCTACACTAGTTTAGCGTCAAAAGAGTACCATTATTATTCGCTTCTTTCTTTATCAAACTATGACATTATTCTGAAATATCCTTATTTGAGAACCTCCTTCAATAAATCAGGAAAATCAGTCAGTTCCATTATCGCAGAAACCTTACCAAATACTATCGTTTTAGCCGTTAGTTCTATTACTATTGCTATTGTATTTGGCTTACTTATTGGTATCATTGCAGCTATTTTTAAAGACAGTTGGATTGATAAATTAGCTTTACTCTTTGGAGTATTTGGAATGTCTATACCGTCTTTCTTTTCAGCGATTTTAATTGCTTGGATATTTGGTTTTGTATTACACGATTTTACCTCCTTGAATATGACTGGCAGTTTATATTCTGTAGATGATTACGGTAGAGGAGAATACCTTTCGGTATCAAACCTAATCTTACCAGCTTTGACACTAGGGATTAGACCATTAGCCGTGATTATTCAATTGACGAGAGCATCTTTTTTGGAAACATTATCCAAAGACTTTGTGAGAACGGCAGTAGCCAAAGGTTTAAGCTTTAAAAGGGTATTGAGCAAACACGTATTAAAAAACTCTTTAAACCCTGTTATAACCGCCGTTTCAGGATGGTTTGCCAGTCTACTTGCAGGAGCAGTATTTGTAGAGTATATATTTGCTTGGAATGGATTAGGAAAAGAAATTGTCGATGCTTTAAATCAGCTCGATTTACCTGTAGTGATGGGCAGTGTGTTAACCATTGCAATAATGTTTATTTGTATTAATATTTTGGTGGATTTAATATATGCAGCCTTAGATCCTAGAATAAAAATGAATTAGAATGAGAAAAAAAATAGTTGCTGGAAATTGGAAAATGAATAAAACACTTGATGAGGGAGTTTCTTTTTCTGATGATTTAAAACAAAGAATAAAGGCTTCAGAAAGTGAAGCAATTGTCGTCTTGGGTGTGCCTTTTATTCACCTTGACCGTATAGCTCATTTCTCAGATGATTTATATTCTGTGAGTGCACAAGACTGCAGCACCAAAGAAAGTGGTGCTTTTACTGGAGAAATATCAAGCTCAATGATAGCGTCAACTGGAGCACAGTATGTTATTCTTGGACATTCCGAAAGAAGAGCCTATCACGAAGAGAATAATGCCGATTTAGCGACAAAGGTAGACCGTTGTTTGTCGGATGCTTTAACAGTTATTTACTGCTGTGGAGAGCAATTGGAAGAGCGAGAAGCGAATACACATTTTGAGGTTATAAAAAGTCAGCTTTCAGAAGCTTTATTTCATCTCACAGCTGAGCAAATATCCTCAGTTGTTATTGCCTATGAACCTGTGTGGGCAATAGGTACTGGAGTAACGGCCTCATCAGAGCAAGCACAAGAAATACACGCTTACATACGTTCCTTGTTTGAAGAGAAATACGGAAAGGCTATTTCCGATGACGTATCCATTTTATACGGTGGAAGTTGCAAGCCTTCAAATGCCGAAGAGTTATTTTCAAAAGAAGATGTTGATGGTGGTTTAATAGGCGGAGCGTCCTTAAATTCATCCGACTTTATTCAAATAATAGACGCTATTTAATGAATTACAATCAAGTCATATTTAGCTTTGAACCATTAGAACCGTGGTCAGAAATTCTGATAGCCTATCTGTCAGAACTCAAGTTTGAAAGTTTTGAGGAAACTTCTGATGGTGTCATTGGCTATATACTTGAAAATGAATTTTCTAAAGAGCATATACAAGGCATTTGCGAGCGTTTGGATTGTTCCATTTCTTTTGATTACAAAACGGTTGACCAAGAAAATTGGAATTCTAAATGGGAATCCAGTTTTAAGCCTATTGTTATTGATGACTTTTGTGGAATAAGAGCCGATTTTCATGATCCAATAGATGTCGATAATGAGATTATTATTACACCAAAAATGTCATTTGGCACTGGTCATCACTCTACCACAGAAGGTATGATAAAAGCCATGCGACACATTGATTTTGAAGGAAAAAGCATTCTAGATATGGGATGTGGCACGGCTGTCTTAGCCATTTTGGCTGAAAAGCTAAATGCCAAAAGTGTTCAGGCCATTGATGTAGAAGAGTGGGCGTATAAGAATGCTATAGAAAATACTGAGAAAAATCAGTGTAAGACTATTGAGGTTTTATTTGGAGGAAGTGAGAAAATTGAAGGCGATTTTGATATTATTTTAGCCAATATCAATAGGAATATTCTATTGGCAGACATGGGAGTTTATGCTACTCATTTAAAATCTGATGGATTGATTCTGTTTAGCGGTTTTTATGAGAAAGATTTAGATATTATTAAAGCTGAAGCTATTATAAATAAACTAGATTATATCCAACATTTTACGATTGAGGATTGGGTCATTACAACTTTTAGAAAACACACTTAAATTATGAAAAAATTATATGTTCTGTTATCATTTATCATTCTTGTAAACCTATCTTTTGGACAGTCCAACACAAGGCTAAAAGAATTCTCCAAAGACCACACTACCTACATTCAAGAACTCAATACTTTTATGTTGTCTGGTTCCCCATCTGAGGACACCAAAAAGATGATGAAAACAATAACCAAACTATTGAAGGGAAGTACCTTTTCAACAGATAAAAAGGAAATATTAGTCGATCTTTCAAATAAGATGCTGAAAGCTAGAAAAAGAGCTTCTCATTTTGAGGTATTGCTTTCGGCTGTTGTATCATTTACTAAATACAAAGACTTTAGCAATCAATTTAATAATTGGTCGACTATTGTCATTCACTTGATTGAAAATGAGCCCACCTCAAGACAGTTAAAATTTTTCAAATATACCAATGATTTATTTTCTGAAAACGTATTATTCAAAAACCGTTCATTGAGTTGGTATCCATCGAAGATGTTATTTTCATTTTCTCTAAACGATAGCGTTCCAGAGCTTAACTTTAGAAAGCCTATTGATTTGTTCTGTGTAGCAAGGGGAGATACTTTAAAAATCAGACAGACTCAAGGAGTCTTTTATCCTATGACAGGTAAATGGAAAGGGCAAGGCGGTTTGGTAGACTGGAATAAAGCCGGTTTTAATCTATCAGAAGTATATGCCGAATTATCCGATTATAATATTTCTTTAAAAACACCAAACTTCAAGGCGGATTCGGTAAAATTCTACAACTACAACATCTTTGGCGAGAAAGTCACTTACGGTAAGCTAGAAGATAAACTTATCAACAGGAATAAAATTGATGAAAAAGTTAGTTATCCTAAGTTTGATTCATATGAAAAGGATATAATACTTTCCGACCTTATAGAAGACGTTGATTTTCAAGGAGGCTATTCTTTACACGGAAACCGATTTGTTTCGACAGGAGGAAATGGTCAGTTAGCCAGTCTTATTTTTTACAGAAACGGTTCGCAGTTTGTACGAGTTTCTACTGAGCGGATTGCTATTGTAGGTAAGCGAGTATTAGGGTCTAATGCTTCAGTGAAAATACTCTTTGCCAATGATTCTATTATACATCCAGGCTTGAGCTTGATTTATGACCAAGATAAACGTTGTTTGGATTTAATATCTGATGACGAAGGTGTTTCATCTTCACCTTATGTAAATACCTATCACAATTTAGAAATGAAGTTTCAAAAGCTAGAATGGAAAATTGACGATGACAAAATAACCTTTGGAACGATAGCTGGAAACAACAATCAACCTGCCTTTTTTGAGTCTTCCAAATATTACACTTCTAATAGGTTTGATAATCTTATGGGTATTGATGCCAAACATCCGCTCTTGATCATTAAGGAGTTCAATAAAAACTATGGCGTTAACAATAAGTTTTTTGTGGAAGATTTCAAGAGAATATCGCAATTTTCAGACGACCAAGACATTCGCTTTTTAATGAATTTAGCCAAACAAGGCTTTTTGAATTATAACTCCAACCTTGGCACCGTTTACGTCAAGGATAATGTAGAACGTTACATCATGGCACGTTCAGAGAAAATTGACCACGATGTAATCAGTTTAATATCTACAAAACCAGAAAATAATGCCAACGCCATATTGGATTTAATTACCATGAATCTTGATATTTTTGGTATAAATAATATAAATGTAAGTGAGGTAAGAGATGTTGTTGCTTTACCTTCAAATCAAAAGATTGTAGTTCAAGAAGGACTAAACTTTTCAATGGAAGGGCGATTGATAGCCGGTTCAGGAGGAAGGTTTAGAATAAAATCCGATGATATAACCTTTAATTATGAAGATTTTAGAATGTACTTCAAGGATGCAAGTACTGAAATTTGGATTCCAAACAATCAAGAAAAACGCAATGAGAAAGGGGAGCTGATACTTGAACCCTTACACAGTGAAATAACTATTTCTAATGGCGAATTGTTAGTTGATACGAGTATCAATAAATCGGGTATTTGGAAAGAGGACTATCCACAATACCCCATTATTAGAAGTTACGACAGGTCTAAAGTATATTACGACCAAGAAGATATTTTTGCAGGAGTATACAATAGAGAGCGTTTTTATTTTGATGTTGACCCCTTTGAGATTGACTCATTGGATTCTTACGACAGAAGCTCTTTATCTTTACCAGGAGAGATGTACACCGCCGATATATTCCCTAGCTTCAGACAAGAATTGCGAGTTCAAAAAGACAATGCTTTAGGCTTTGAAATTAGTATTCCAGAAGGTGGATACCCTTTGTATGTCGATAAAGGTAAATTCTTGGGAGCCAATTCACTAAATCTAAATAAATCTGGATTAAGAGGAAGTGGAACTTTCGAATATTTGAGTTCTGTCACTCAGTCCAAAGACTATATTTTCTACCTAGACTCTATGAATACCCATGCCACTTCTTTTGCACTCGCTAAAACTTCTGGAGAGTTAGGCGTGCCACAAGCCAGTGGTAATGATGTTTATGAGCATTGGTTACCTTATGAAGACGTCTTGAACGTACAGAAGAAAACAGAAGACTTAGTGCTATATTCGGCCAAAGCTAATTTAGACGGTCAATTTTTCCTAAGACCTAAAGGGTTAACAGGAGGAGGTAAAGTCTCTCTAGATGAGTCTGAGCTAGTTTCAGACCTCTATTATTTTTATTTGGATGAATTCAATTCAGATACTGCTGACTTTGTTCTACACCGTTCTGATGATTTTGATGCTATAGCCTTTGAGTCGGTAAACCTACGTACAGAGATTAATCTCGTAGAGCGTACAGGTACCTTCCAGTCAAATGGAACAGGCTCTTTTGTTTCCTTCCCTGAAAACCAATATATCTGTTATATAGACGAGTTAAAATGGTTTATGGACCAAAGTCTTGTAGAATTGGGTGTTTCTGCTGGCGGCTCAGGCTCAAAGTTTGTATCTGTACATCCAGATCAGGACTCATTGTCTTTTGTATCTAGAAAAGCCTCATATAGTCTGAAGGATTATATTATACAAGCCGAAGAGGTAGACGAAATACAAGTAGCTGATGCTGATATATTACCTGCGGATGGAGCGTTAACTGTAGAAACAGGTTCTATAATGCGAACCTTATACAATGCCACTCTTATGATAAATAGAGATGAAAGGTATCACGAATTGTTTGATGCGACTATTGATATACAAGGTGGTAAGAGTTATTCTGGGCGTGCGTCTGTAAACTACAAAGGACGAGGTATAGAGGTGCAAATTATTCAATTTGACACCTTGTATGTGGACAGTAGCTTCCAATCGGTTGCCTTTGGTGAAATTTTACCAGAACGTGAATTTAAATTCAACCCCCAATTCTCTTATAAAGGTTCAGTGAAAATGGAAGGATCTCAAAAAGAGTTCTTATACGACGGATCTTTCCAAGTACAACACGAGTGTTATTTGGTCAATGACGGATGGGTAAAGTTCAACGATTATGTTGGAGTAGATGAAATTAAACTACCAATAGGTGATAATGTACTTGATGAGGAAGGTAAAAATCTATACGTCGGACCTATTATGTCAGAAGATCGCATTTATCCTGTATTTCTTTCTACTTTGGAGAAAGAAACGGATGTTGTAATGATGCCTATAAACGGTTACTTGTCATATAATGCCGCACGTTCTATGTTCATAGTGGAGAACAAAGAAGATTTACTTTCTAGCCGTTTTACCATGAGCAATGAAGGCTGTGTCATGAAGGGCGAAGGAGACTTTAATTTAGGCTTAGATTTAGGAAGAGTAGAAATTTCTACAACAGGTAATTTTAACTTCAATGCTGTCAACAATACCTTCAAAACGACCTGTATGCTGTCACTGGACTTTTACATGAGTAAAAAATCTATAGACTTTATGGGTGACGACTTGTATAACGATCCAATGGCGGATGAATTGGAGATGAGCGAAAACTTTTATGTTGATAATTTTAATAGGATATTGGGAGACGAAGATTTATCCTTTGAATACGAAATGTATGGACAGTTTGAAAAACTTCCTAATGAATTGAAAAAGACCTTCTATTTCTATGAGGTGAATTTGGAGTGGGATCAAAAAAAATCCAGTCTAATATCCAAAAGGATGTTAGGATTGGGTAACATCAACGATTTCCAGATTAATAAACTCTACAAAGGAAGGTTAGAACTGAACAACGACTTTGCGGGGGACTTATTTAATATATACCTTGAGACGGACTTAGGAGAGTGGTATTTCTTCAACTATTCAAACGATGTGCTTTTGAGTCGTTCGTCAATAGATGAGTATAATATTGAGATTATGGAAGTTAAGACCCAGAAAAAGAAATTGCCAACTGGAAAAGGAAAGACACCATATCAGTACGATTTATCTTCAGAAACCGATGTTGATAACTTCAAAAAGCGATTTTTTAGATAGTATTCAAACTTTGTATTTTAGTCCAACATGTTAACAATAACAAACATTTTTTTGCTGCTTTTAGCATACCTCATTGGTGCCATTCCTTTCAGTATAATAGCAGGGAAGGTGTTAAAAGGCATAGACGTAAGAGAATACGGTAGTGGCAATGCCGGTGCGACTAATACCTTTAGAGTGTTGGGTAAAAAAACTGGTATTCCAGTCTTGTTATTGGACGTATTTAAAGGCTTTTTGGCTGTAGACTTGGTTTGGTTTACCTCTTATGTTCCGTCCACAGAGATTTATATTAACTTACAATTGGCATTTGGTATTGCTGCCGTATTAGGCCATGTTTTTCCCATATATGCCGGTTTTAGAGGGGGAAAAGGTGTAGCTACTTTATTGGGTTTTATGATAGGCATATTTCCAGAGGCTGCCTTTATTTCCATTATCGTTTTCTTAATTACCTTGCTCTTTTCTAAATATGTCTCTTTGTCATCCATTTTTGCGGGATTATTCTTTCCTTTTGGAGTGTATTACCTTTCAGAAAATGTGGTGCCAACCATGATGATATTCGCTATTTTTGTTCCGGTATTACTTATAGCTACTCACCAAAGAAACATTGAGCGATTAGTAAGGGGCGACGAAAACAAGGTTAAACTAAGAAAGAAGAAATAATTTAACTTTTTTTTCTTTAGTTATTCGAATAGCTCTTTATATTTGCAAACGATTTTGGACTCGTAGCATAACTGGATAGTGCACTAGATTACGGCTCTAGAGGTTGGGGGTTCGACTCCCTCCGAGTTCACTCATTTTAAAATCCCTTTGACAATTTATGTTCTTGGGGATTTTTTTATTTACCACCTTTTGGTATATACTGAAAAAGAGAGTAGAGGTGAAAAAAAATAACACCCTTAAAATTTCACATTCAAGTAAAGAGCTTCTTGAAGGATTAATTGATAAATATGAATCTGTTAAAAATATGTAGGATTTTCCTTTTCAAAGCCCCTCAAAAAATTATTCATTTCCACTACAATTTTTTTTAAAAAAAAGAAGGTTTTAGAATAAACTATATTCTTAGTAGTTTTGCACTATGTATAAAATCATATTCTTTTTACTACTGTATGTTATTACATTTGCACAGAACAGCACTGACGAATTGGGCAGAAAGCAAGGGAAGTGGATGCAAAAGCACGATAACGGTAATTTGCGTTACGAGGGCACTTTTTTAAATGATGTCCCCACAGGTATATTTTTATATTACAACGAGCGTGGTATTTTAAAAGCTAATTTGGAGTACTTCAACGAAGGTACTTCGGCGGCGGCTCGTTTGTACCATCCTAACGAAAAGGTAAGTGCAGTGGGAGTTTACGAGAATGAGGAAAAGGTACAAATTTGGAAGTATTACGACCAAAACGGTATGCTTATTCGAGATGAAAACTTCAAAGCTGGCAAATTACATGGTGAAACAAAAGCTTATTACTTAGATGGCAAACTGCTAGAATCGTCCAATTACACAGAGGGGAAAAAAGAAGGTGAAAACACCCAATATTATAGAAACGGTAAACTGAAACTAGTCTCTAATTTTGCCAATGGAAAGCTAGAAGGGGAATACATACTTTACAATTCGGAAGGTGTAAAGACCTACGAAGGCAAATACCTAAATGACCTTAAAGAAGGTATATGGAAGTATTACAAAAGTGATGGCTCATTTGATTACAAGATAGATTACGAAAACGGCTTAGCTAAAACACAAGAAAACAATGAGTAAAGGAAAGGTACTGGTAGCGATGAGTGGGGGTATAGACAGTACCGTTACAGCACTAATGCTTCATGAAGAAGGTTATGAGGTGGTAGGCATTACCATGAAAACTTGGGATTACGTCAATTCTGGCGGTTCTAATAAAGAAACAGGTTGTTGCAGTCTTGATTCCATCAACGATGCCCGTCAGTTGGCTGTGGACTGCGGATTTCCCCATATTATACTAGATATTCGCGATGAGTTTGGCGATTACATCATTGATAACTTTGTAGATGAATACATTGCCGGACGTACACCAAACCCTTGTGTTTTGTGCAATACCCACATCAAATGGGAAGCCTTACTCAAACGTGCCGATCAATTAGGGTGTAAATACATTGCCACCGGGCATTACGCTCAGGTCAGAGAAGAAAATGGCCGCTATGTGGTTTCCAAAGGTTTGGACGAATGGAAAGACCAATCTTATGTGTTGTGGGGTTTATCTCAAGCTTGTCTGAGCAGAACCATCTTTCCCATGGGCAAGTACCACAAAGAAGACATTAAGCAAATGGCGATTGACAGAGGCTATGAGGAATTGGCAAAGAAACCAGAGAGTTATGAGATTTGCTTCATTCCTGATAACGATTACAGAGGCTTTTTGAAGCGTAGGGTTGACGGTTTAGAAGAACGTGTTAAAGGCGGTAATTTCGTCAATACCAAAGGCGAAGTACTAGGTCACCACGATGGCTATCCCTTTTATACCATAGGTCAGAGAAAACTAGGTGTTTCCTTTGGCCTAGAGGCTTCATACGTTATAGAGATAAAGCCAGACACTAATGAAGTGGTGATTGGTTCTAAAGAGGATTTGAACAAGCAAGAGATGTACGTTAAAGACATCAATTTTGTAAAATACGACCATATTCCAGAAGAGATGCATTCTTTAACTAAGGTCAGATACAAGCACCAAGGGGAAATGTCAACCCTTAGTATGGACGATAATGAAGTTAAAGTACTCTTCCACAAAAAAGTAGAAGGTATAGCACCTGGACAATCTGCCGTCTTCTACGAAGGCAATGATGTTGTTGGAGGCGGATTTATAGCTAAAAAATGAGAGTATTAATAGCCTTACTTTTCTTACCCCTTTTATCTTGGTCACAAGAGGGTACAGGCTTTAAATTGTGGATTGGATTTAGCGATAAAGGAAGTATTACAAATAGCACTTATTCTGCTTCAGATTTACTCTCGAAACGTTCCATTGCCAGACGAGAAAAGCAAAACATCCCCATTGATTATACCGATTATCCTATCTCTTCAGACTATCTCTCAACCCTTAAAAATCTCAATTTTGAAGTACTAAACAAAAGCAAGTGGTTCAATGGTGTAACTGCTTTACAGTCAGACACTAAAGCTATTGATTCCTTACTGCAGATGAACTTCATACAGCGTATAGACACCTTGGGATATTTTGCTGTGGATACAGCAAGTCGTTATACTTCTAAATTCGATGGTATTGTTATTGATGAAAATACTCACGCTGCAGCTAAAAATCAAATTGAAATGATTGGTGGAATTTCTCTACACGCTCAAGGCTATCAGGGGCAAGGCATGCACATTGCGGTCTTTGATTCTGGCTTTCTAAATGCGAATACTATTGATGCCTTTAGCCATTTGCACGCTAACAATCAGATATTGGGCACTTGGGATTATGTGGACAGAGAGTTTTCTGTTTATGAAGACAATTACCACGGTATGTCGGTACTGTCAACCATTGGAGGTTTTCTGGAAGGTGAATTTTTAGGAACAGCTCCCAAAGCTAGCTATTGGCTCTTACGTACGGAAGATGTAAGTTCTGAAACCTTAATAGAAGAATACAATTGGGCAGTAGCTGCTGAATTTGCCGACAGTGTAGGGGCAGATATTATCAATTCCTCTCTAGGATATACCACTTTTGA
>MDTG01235999.1_pt1 | contig 37934 bp, 34 predicted proteins | sample 811421 | NCBI WGS metagenome assembly MDTG01 (sample SAMN05326645, study PRJNA326480) | marine metagenome | isolation source: seawater | place: Pacific Ocean: South East | collected 2011
CCGCCCAACAGAGACAGCAGAGCCCCACTCATTAGTAACCAAAATGCCACATAGCCCCCTCAAATTTGTTTGTCGTTTGTCGTTTGTCGTTTGTTGTTTGTTGGTTGTTCGCACAGCGGCTTAAAGTATAGGAAACATAAAGGCCCTGTTGAGAGCAGACACCGTCACTGGTTTCTATGGGTGGGGGTTGCTGATCTGGAACAGTTCGCGCTGATTGAAGTGTCAGGCCCAAGAAACGCATTCCTCTCGAAGGGAGGCCCTTTGCCGAAGAGGGACTATCGAGCAAACTGTGGTGGTCGATAATCTCCACGTTGATGACTCCTCTTGTCTCTACCACAGGCGATTAGCTGGCCCTTTGGTTGACCGCCAGCGCGGCGCCAGCAGCGTAAAGCGGGCCCTCCAGAAAATGCTCGCGATAACGCGTTAGGCGAGAGGTTCCAAGGCTGAGCGACGCATCAAATCTAGGCGGCTATTGGCACCTCAGTCGAGGCGCTGAAGTTCCTCGAGAATTTCTACTCGACGCCTGAGTTTCAGGCTTAAAGGGAGGAAACAGCGGGCGACGTCCCCCTGGTGGAAAGTTAAGTTGCCAATCCGGTATTTGAGGCAAATCCGGACCGAAGAGGGTATTGAGAATCTGCGCGTGCTCAAACCCATTGAGCTGTGCCACTTAGTCCCTCAAAATCCAAGCATGCGCCGATCTGACCTTAGCTATTTTCCACCATTTCTATGATTTCTTGGTAACTCTTGCTGTTGTCAGCATCGAAGTCCTCCAACTCAGATGTGATCACTCTAGTGATTTCTCCAAGAAACAGTTCTCGGGTCTCCGCGCGGTACATGAGAACTTCTTCTGACGGCTCGAAACAGTCGATCTCTGCTTGACTGAGCAGTCCTTTCTCACCTAGCAACCGCTCAATGGTGTCTAATCTATCGCGCGTCACCGATACTTCACCGGCCAGCCCCATAAGCATCGAAACTAACTTGTCGGTATCCGGGTCGTCAAAAAATATTGGACGCTGACCTTTGGCTTTACGTTTGAGTTGCGCCGGAGCCTCCATTATGACTTCTCGCATCCATATACAAACCAGACGCCCCCCCCACCGAAATCGCCGCCTTGAAAGGTGCCAGATCTCTCGGCGTCAGCAATTTGATAGGCACTAGGTGCCATGACAGTAAACATTTTGCTTTCGTCAAAGCCCGCATCGGCAGTCAGTTTCGGCAAGTCCAACTCATGCGATCGTCGCCAGAAAGGTTCATTATTATTAGCGCTATCCCAATCCAGCATAAAAGCATCAAAGGGCTCCATGCCCTCATAAGGGGGCGTTTCGGCGTGGGCCATGAGGCCGCCCGGTGCTAACAGTCGGTTGCACTCGGTCATGATGTTTTTGACTGCTTTGTTTGACGTTTCGTGGATCAGGATATGCGACACTACTAGGTCGAAGCTGCCGTCTTCGAAGTCGGTTTTCTCGGCATTCTGTTGGGAAAAATGTACCGCTTTACCTTTTGATTCTGCGCGTGCGTGGGCGTATCGCACCATAGGCGCCGCAACGTCAATGGCGTGAACTTCAGCATCGGGCCAAGCGTCGTGGTAGGGAAGGGTGCTATGTCCCACGGAACATCCCATGTCGAGTATGCGTTTGGGGTTGAAGTCTGGATAATTTTGCTTGATCCATGCTATGACGCTATCACCCATGTCGGCATTGTCCCTGCCCATCTGACCCATCGCGTAGATGTAGACTGCTCTGTCGTAAATCGCACCCTGGGCCACGTCGCCATCAATGTACTCGGTGTGATAGCCGCCCGGTTGACAATGGATATCCACAGCGCTGTGGTACTTCGGCAGCGGGAGATCTGGCGCCAGTCGCAGCGATCCGACAGGGTCACTTTGCACAGCCGACGATGCGAGGTCGGTGATCGTTCTCGCCACCGGTATTTGCGCGGATGACCACATCATTTCCTGGCTAGTTCTCAGCAACGAGCTGAACATTCGGTAGTACGGGTCAGGTTTCATGACTGATGCCACGTCGTTCTTGTCTGCCGGACTGGAGCCATTGGCAGCCTCGAAGCGTTTTTTCGCGCGGTGCTCGTAGGTCATTTTAAGTCCTGGGTGAATACTTGAGACAATATGTTCTTTAAAAGACCGGACGAACTGCTGTCTCGCTAGTTCGTCATGGTTGGTCTTAGGCAATATTTTGTGTGCATTTTGCTCAATTTGACTCATCACCATGTTGATAACCCTCCATCATCTTTAATTGCCGCCTTAGTGGCGGTAGGTAGAAAAGATCTGCAATTGCATGCAATATACTCTCAGCCTGACGGGCCGGCAACCTTATAGCGAACGGTCAAGGCAAACTAGCGAAACGTCAGGGCAAGATGGGCTTCATGATATACTGACGCTCCTGTCCCAAGAAAAGAGAGCAGTCAGTTGACGTCGCCACCTGTTCACGCCCCCCTAACACTCGCCACCGCAATGGGCTCCCCTCGAGAGGCTGACGGCCCAGATTTAGCTAAGCAGAGAGAGGTTTCCAACGTCGATCGCCTTGTACGCGGCATTATCGAAGGGTTCAGAGAGGGGCGCTATCAGCCCGGCGAGCGCTTGGTAGCCGCCGATCTCGCGGCAGAGTTCAATGTTAGCCGCGCGCCGGTGCGAGAGGCTTTGGCGGTATTGGTGGGCGAGGGCGTTGTGGAGATCAAAAAGAATTATGGAGCGCGGCTCCGCGCCTTTTCCGTGGACGAGTTAGTCGAGATTATGGAGGTAACGGAGGCCGCTCTGGTGTTGGGGGTGAGAAAGTGTGCGGAGCGTATTAGCACTGCCACCGCAGACGAAGTAGCGCGCTTGGACGAATCTTTCGAGCAAATGGAGGCGGCATGGCACGCCCACGATGCCGCAAATTTTGTCGACTGTATTTATCACTTTCACAACGTCATTAACGCAATTGCAGGCAACAGGTTTTTGGCGTTTGTTTATCAGCGACCCCACTTTGCGTTTTTTAACCGACATCTGGCGGGAGCACTACCTGGGACCGGTTGGGAGGAGTATTTGGACAGCTACCGGAGAGTGTATCGAACCATCCGCAGAGGGCAGGTACATGCGGCGCAGGCGGCATTTTCAGCCCACATGCAGTGGGCGATAAGCCTTATAAAATAGGGCCTTGTATACCATAACCCATATCATTTATTAGCTTACGGCCAGTGCATGTTGGTCTCAGGCGCCTGACATTCGGCTCGCGGATTGCATACGATCTGTGATTTGGTTAATCTCCACAAGAAATAAACACGGGGAGAGCGGATGTGGATAAGGTAAAGAGTAGAGAGGATGTGGGTCGCAGGCAGGTGCTTAATGCCGCGGGGTTGGGTTTTTTTGGTCTGGTCGGTGCATCTTTGGCGGCGCAGGCTCAGCAGGGTGCGGCACCTTCGCCCAGATCGGCATTCGAGGCTCACAAGATTGATCACGATGTGATGGAAAAGGCGCCGTTGCTCGACTTGCCATTTTCTGATGGCATCAAAATTCGTGGCTACTCAGCAATCAATCAACCCAACTGCCAAGTCATTATTGAGGACTTTTTTCCCGGAGATGAGTTCGAATGGCAGTTCGCACACGATGAAATACAGTATTGCTTGTCAGGTTCCATGCAATTGACTGTGTGGTCGCCGCCGCTGTTTGCCGAGCGTGTGGACACGGTGATCGAGCCCGGAACGCTTTACAACTACCCGATAGGGACCCGCAAGCGGGTTAAAGTCTTGGGAGACGAGCCGTTCAGGCACATTTGTTTCTGCCCACCGAGCCCAAACTACCCCTTTCCTACCGCGGACGACGTGCGCGCAATGGGTTGAAGCACCTAAGGCGCAGTCTTGGCGTATGAGGTTTAAAGTCGTTGCCGCCAGCAGGCATCAGGAGAAAAGGTTATGAATCAGGCTATATCAGAAACACGCCCTCTCTTAGAGGGTATACAGAGTATCGTTGGTGCAGATTTTTGCCTCACCGACGAGCGCGATAGAGATTTTTATTCAACCGACTTGAGCTTCAGAGAGCGCGAGATCGCCGAGGCTGTTGTGCAGCCGCAAAGCACTGAAGAACTCTCATCCGTTGTGTCTTTGGCGCATCAGGCCGGTTTTAACGTGGTTGCTCGAGGTGGCGGTATGTCCTATACGAGCGGGTACACTCCGGCGAAGGAAAGAACAATCCTTATCGATATGAGACGGATGAACCGTATTCTTGAGATAAGCGAAGACGACATGTATGTGACAGTAGAGTGCGGCTGTACGTGGAAGGAGCTTTACGAGGCACTCTCTGAGAAAGGGGTCAGGACTCCCTATTTCGGGCCACTTTCGGGGAAGTACGCAACTATCGGTGGTGCCTTGTCTCAGAACAGCCTTTTTATGGGTAGCGGCGTGCACCACACTGTCGCTGAGAGTGCATTGGGACTTCGTATTGTTCTAGCTAACGGCGAGATTTTGCAGACTGGCTCAGGAGCTCACAGGCATAGTAATCCCTTTTATAGGCATTTCGGACCGGACGTTACCGGCATGTTCACTGCCGATACTGGAGCCTATGGTATTAAAGCAGTTGCCACTCTTAGGCTCGTGCAGGCACCCAAGTCTACCGCATATATGTCTTTCCGATTCCAGAATCTCTCTGAATGCTTGGAGGCGCAAGTTGAAATTGCACGCTTGAGTATCTGTTCAGAATGCTATGGATTTGACCCTTACTACAATGATGGGTTTGAGAAGCAGGGTATTACCTTTGAAGAGGGCGTATCTATTGTAGGAAAAGTCGCCCGCAAAGGTGGACTTAAGGGACTTGGCAAAGCAGCTAAGCTGGCAATGGCGGGAAAAAAGTTCCTCAATGGTGTGCCTTATTCGTTGCATATGACCTTTGATGGGTTGAGTGATATTGTCACTAACGAGCATCAGGAGATCGCAGCGGAGATCTGTCTCAGACACGGAGGTACTGAGATGGTAAATTCCATCCCCACGGTATTTAGGGCGGAGCCCTTCGGAGGTGTGCGGACGGTTTTGCTCGGATCAGAGGGCGAACTTTGGCTCCCCGTGCACGGCTTTTTTCCGCTGTCTAGGGCTGTTGAGGCGGGGGCCACCACGGAGCGCTTCTTCGAGGATAATCGCGAACTGATGGAGAAGCATAACATCAGGACCTCTTACCTGACCTGCTTTTCAGGGGCGGAGTTTGTCATTGAACCCAGCTTCTATTGGCATGATGAATTGGGAGATTTCCGACTCAGCCTGATAGAAGAGGAATTCGCTGACATATGGAAGGACATTCCTGCCGATTTGGAAACACGAAAAGTGGTTCTGGATCTGCGCGAGCAGTTGGCGACGCTTTACGACGAGTTGGGTGCGTGCCACTTGCAGATAGGCAAGTATTACGACTATCAAGGCATGATCACTAACGAGCCTTTGAAAGATGTACTGAAGGGCATCAAAACGATGGTGGATCCGGAGGGCAAAATGAACCCCGGGTGTCTCGGCTTAGAATAGGCGCAACACGAAATCCTCTGTTTGGCCATCGCCTCTCGTGAAGCTAGAGGCAGGCCAGACGAGGTTTGATCTTTTCTCCAAAGTCTCTGATGCCGCCCACAAAATCAGCCCAACTGAACAGCATGCCGTCAACGCCGGTTTCTTCGGCTATTTCGTCTATTTTGGCGCTGACAGTTTCATAGGACCCGTAGATCGTGGGGAATCCCATGAACGCCATATTGCCGATCTCGAGGTCCTGCTTCATCGCCTCTTGGAGGTGATCCGAGGTGCCGCCCTCGTTAGAGTCCATGGCAGCGCTGTTGATAATGTTACCAATGGCCCGCATATCAGCTCGCCGGATAATGTCGTCACCGATGGCCTTGGCCTCGGCATCGCTTTCGGCGGTGATGATATTAAATAGTGCGTAGGTGCCGACGTCTCTACCTGCCGCCGCACCCTTTGCTTTGACGGTGTCGCTGATTCCCTTTAACTTTTCGGGGTGCGCCATGACAAAATTTTGATGGGCGTGCTGGGCAACAAACTCGACTCCCTTTGGCGACATCCCCGCGCTAACGATTGGAATGTCGCGTCCTGGAGTGGGCAGGCAACTGCACTCCTCGAGATCGAAGAACTCGCTCTTAAGAGTGCACTCACCCGTGCGCCACAATTCCTGCAGAATTTGAAGATACTCTGCAGCATACTCATATCGCCTCTCGTAGTACTCATCCCCGCGCCACAGGCCCATTTGCGTGTATTCGGGTTTGTTCCATCCGGTCACAATATTTAAACCGCATCTTCCTCCGCTCATATCATCCAGCGTCGCCACCATTCGTGCAACGTAAGCGGGGTGCTGACTGAGGAGAGTTACGGTTGGTATGATCCCGATAGAGTTGGTGTTAGCCGCTAAACCAGCCATCAGAGTGAAGGATTCCAAACACGCGTCCCAGTAACCTGTGTCACCACCGAAACCTTTAAACTTCATCATCGATAGCACGAAATCGAGGCCTTGCTTTTCCGCCTCTATAGTTATGTTGAGATTGTGTTCATAGGTCGGTAGGTAAGGAGTGACTGCATTTGAAATTATGTAGCCGTTACTGCCATTCGGCAGAAAAACACCAAACTTCATTCTGACTCTCCTTCAAAATCGACTTTCATGATGAAATGTTCGCTTCGGCTGCTCGCATTATCAAGGTGTATCCGCAAAAGTCTACTCTAGGGTTACATTGCATACAATCCGAGTGTAGGATCAAGGCAATAACGAATACAAGAGGAGACATTGCGTGTTAACTAGGCGAGATCAACTCAAGCTGCTGACGGGTGCCGTGGCACTATCAGCACCTATCTTTTCAGTCTGTTCAACTGGAGCAAATGCAGAAATCAACCCCGACAGTGTTAACGCGGCATTCGGCCAGATGGTGGCCGCTCTGAAAGGAGGAAATCTGGACCGCTTCTACGGTGCCATGCACCCCGCATTCACGATGATCGACGAAGACTCTCCGTTTCGAATGAGTAAAGCGGAATTTCAGGACCACATTGGTTTCCATGTTAGCGGCATCTGGGAGAGCTTTGAATGGCGACCGCTGACTTATGAATCCAGGGAGTTTGCCTCCAGCGGCACCATAACAGGATTAGCCACTTTCAGGGGAAAGCCGAGAGACGCGGGTTTCAGGATTAGGCACATGATGTTCGCTCAAACATGGGCAAAGACGTCGGCCGGGTGGGAGTTGGTATTGTGGCACCAGAGCCCTGTTGATGGTCATATTTTTGGTGTCTCACCAACCTGATATCAGAGGGCGCGAACATGTCAACAAAAACGAACCAACTTGAGGCCGCATTTTTATCGGCCTTTAACTTTGATCCCGTGGCAGGAAAGACGGCGTTCGAAAAGTTTCTCGATGAGAATGCTACGGTAATTGATGATGACCAAACCAATATCCTCGATAAGTCAGATTGGTTGGACCATTTCGCTTTTCACAGTGCCCAGTTATGGGAGTCTGTCGAAATCGTTCATTACGATCTTGAGTCTTACATAGTGGGCGATACGGGTGTCGTGACATCAAATTACACAATTAGAGGCAAGCCTGTTGATGATGGTTTCCGACTGCGGCATGGGGTTTGCTCTGCGAGTTGCTATTTATCGGGTGAGGGCGAGTGGAGGGCAATGTCAGTAGTTCTGGGCCCGATGATGAGTTACGTGCGCAACGCTTCGTCAAGCTGAATAATTGGAGTCGCTAAAGATGTCGATAATAAAAGGTTATGTTCATACTGAGTTAGGCCAAATCCATTTCAGAAGAAAAGAAGGCGAGGGTCAGCCCATTGTTTGTTTTCATCAGACAGCCAGTTCGTCGGCGATGTTTGAAGACTTTATGGCTGCGTTTAAGGGGCCTAATCCAATCATTGCTTTGGATACGCCTGGATTTGGTGGTTCCTATGATCCGGCTGATGCCCCGACGATGGAGGAATATGCGGATCAAATGGTAGAGGCCATGCGTGCGTTGAGCATCGAAAGAGCCCACTTGTTCGGCCACCATACTGGCGCCAGTCTCGCCGTGGAGATTGCTGCCCGATATGCCGACATGAGCGCTTCACTCGCGATGATAGGCCCCGTTGTCATTACCCGTGAAGAGGCCGAGATGTTCAAACAGATCTACCCAAAGGATTTTTCTCTTCAGGCGGACGGGTCTCATATTCTGAAAATGTGGGCATATGTAGAGGAAATTGGCGGGAACCATTCGCTGGCACTTCACCACCGAGAATTCGTAGATACGGCTAGAGCATGGGAGGGCCACATAAAGATGTATTCAAAGATATGGGATCAGGACTTTATCGGCCTTTACCAGCAGGTGAAGTGCCCGATGCTGATCATGTGTTCGGAACAGGATGTCCTGTGGAGTATTTTTGAGAGAGCTCAGGAGCTTCGTCCGGATGCGACGGTCAGAATAATCGCCGGCTCTAATTTCCAACTCGACGAGGCGCCTGGAGAGGTTGCCTCAGCGATACAGGAGCTGGTTTGCTGAACAAACACAAGGGCAAGAACATAAATACCAAAAAAGTGAAATAGGAGAGCGATATGTCTGACAAAGCGATTACATGGGGAAAATTAAAGTCTTACGATATTCAGGACTCTGATCTTGATACTGCTGATGATATGGAGTTTCCATTTCATCCTGGGTCGCGTTTCAGGGCGGTCAACACCGGAATTGATGAACCCTCCGTACAGGTTAATTATGAAGACTTTTTCCAGGGGCAGGATATTGCCTGGGTGCTGCCCCATGACGAAGTGCAGTATGTCGTCTCTGGGACTGCTGAGATCGATTATTGGTTGCCACCGCTCATGCTTGAGAGTGGCACCGTCTCTGTAAAACCAGGCAGCATTGTTTATTTGCCGAGGGCTTCACGTGTGGTGTGGCGGGTGACGAGCGAGGAGCCACTGCGCCACCTTTGTGTCTGCTATCCGAACCCTGGCTATCCAGTGGTTACCGCACCCAGCGTGGCCTAGATAATGCCCAAGGCGCATGTAATCAGACGCTTCGGCGATCCCAAGGTAATGCAGTGGGAAGACATAGAGGTTCCGGATCCTGAGCCAGGTGAGGTGCGGCTGCAGCAGAGGGCGGTAGGGATGAACATGATGGAGGTGGGGCTCCGTCTCGGAGTGTATCCGGGGCCACCTCTACCGTTTACCCCCGGAGTGGAGGCGGCTGCCGAGGTGGTTGCGGTTGGTGACGGGGTCAGTAGTTTCAAAGTAGGCGACAGGGTAGGTTACGCCGGCCCTCCAGTGGGTAGTTACGCAGAGGTCCGAAATTTTCCCGAAAGCAGACTGTTTTCGATACCGGCTGACGTGCCTGATGTCACTGCCGCGGCATCCATGGTGAAGGGAATTACGGCTGAGTGTCTTATGCGAATCACTTACGCAGTTGAACCGGGCGCAAAGATACTTATTCACGCGGCAGCCGGTGCGACGGGTGCAATGTGTGTTCAACTGGCTAAGCATCTTGGTGCGGAAGTCTTTGGCACAATTGGGTCTGCCGAAAAAGCGGACTATCTGAGGGGCTTAGGCTGTGATCACGTCATTATGTATCGCGATCAAAATTTCGCTGACGCTGTGCTTGAGCTTACCGATGGTGAAGGAGTTGATTTGTGTCTTGATTCGGTCGGCGCTGATACCTTTGATGACTCCGTCCGATGTACTCACATACTCGGCACTGTCGGCCTATTTGGCGTAGCAAGTGGTCAGCCGGAACCCCTCCACTTGATGATGCAAGACTTAGAGACAGCCAGAAAGTTTGTCAGGCCGTCTATTTATGCGTACACCAAGCATACTGAACAGCTTCGAGCGTTGGCGGCCCAAACGTTTGAGGACCTGATTTCGGGCGTGTTGAAGCCAACTATTCATGCCCAATTGCCACTCAGTGAGGCGCCAAAGTTGCATTCCATCATTGAGTCACGCGCCTCGATGGGCTCTTCAGTTATGTTGTGTGAATAGGGGGAGAAGATGGAGACGATACGAAAGGGCTATGTAGATTGTAGCGAAGGCCAGATTCATTATCGTGAAGCTGGATCGGCTGAAAATCCCACAATCTGTTTCCTTCACCAGACAGCTAGCACTGGCGCAATGTTTGAGAAAGTTCTTGAAATCATAGGCACTCAATACCACTGCTATGCTTTTGATTCGCCTGGTTTCGGACAGTCTTTTCAGCCGGCCGCTATTCCTGATCTTCGATATCCAGCCAAATTACTGCTCGAGGCGATAAAAGGGCTTGGTGTGTCAGAATTTCATCTCTGCGGGCACCATACTGGTGGTTGCATTGCCATAGAGATGCCCGCAATCGCTCGGATGCCAATAAATAGCCTGTCAATCATTGGCCCTGTTCTGGTCACGCAAGAGCAGCGGCAAGAGTATATGAAGACCTTCGTAAAGCCCTTTGAGACGGAAGAGACCGGAGAATTCCTCATGACGGCGTGGAATTACCTCGCCTTAATTGGTGCCGCGGAGACACTAGATTTGCGGGTGAGGGAAATGCATGACCACCTTATCGCGAACAAAACAATGCCAATGGCTTTCTCCGCGGTATGGCAACAGGATTTCGAGGCTATCTACCGAGAAGTTGATATACCGCTGCTCATCATGTGCTCCGAAGATGATGTGCTATGGCCTCTTTTTCAACGGGCGATTGAGGTCAGGCCCGACGCGGATTCGGCTGTGGTCAAAGGTGGGGATTTTCAGCCCGACAATGACCCCGAATCTGTCGCGCAGGCGCTTGATAGGTTTATCAAAAAGATTGATGGCTGACGGAGTCCGCCAGCCTACGATTGCCTAAATATTGGCATCGACAGCAAAGCGAATGATGGGTGGGGCGTCCAACATGGCTGCTAGTTTGTCCATGACGCCACTTTCTGTGCGCCAGGCCAGATACTGTTCATACTTCTGTTGGTTTTCCCAGCGCTCCACGAATATGACGCCCTCACCCTCATTCTCAGAGTAGATATTGATATCCTGACACCCGTCGAATCCTCTGGTTTCATGAATGATGCTACCAACAAAGTCCATCATTGACGCGTACTCAGATGGTTTGGGCTTCAGATCTACTATAACTAGTGTGCTCATAGAGTTTTCTCCTCATGGTGTTATTCATCTTAAGGTTTATCTGACGAGGCATTGACAGACGCGCTGGCAATGCCGCAGAGAGAACAAATTGTCGGTTTGTTGCAAGCAAGCTTGGTAACCGCTGGAGTTGCTGTCTGCGTGCGGTGTATGCACCAAGAGAATGACATTCTTGACTCTACCGACAGTTACCAGTTCCATCGCATTACTTCCTTTCTGGCCTTCCTCAGCATCCAAGTGCCATTTATTGCATACAAAATGCACATTGCATACTAAAAATGCGGCAAACTGGCCCCTAGTAGAAAATAAAGAGGAGCCCCCATGCTCAAATACGTTGTCTTCGTTGCGTTTTCTTGTGCACTTTTTTCACACACTCTACTGGCGGAGGATAAGCCAGCTTTCCCCGTGGTCGACGGCAAATACGTGGTCATTGAGCGGATGCTCGTAAAAGAAGGTTACGAGCAATGGTTTGAAGATTATTGGAAAAATATGGTGTTGCCGGTATTCGCCGAAATAGACGGATTTGAGGGCGGATACATGTTGGCAAACTCGGCGTTGCCAACCGACCCCGTTGGGGAGACGGATTTTGGTGAAATCCTCCCAATGGGACCGCCGGCAAACGTTTTTCTGGACCACGGCGGCATACACCTCAATGGGGTGCAAACTGACACTCAAATCAATTTTGATGCGATGTTGAGGGGAACATATAACTATCAAGTAGTTCACTTCTGGAGGAATTCTGATGCTCTCAAAGGATTAGTGCCGGGTTTGGCGGCGGGCTGGCAGACGGTTCACGGAGAGGGTGATCCTTGGGCAATCCTAACCGAAGATTATTTTCCCAACCTAGAAAATCACTGGGACATTGTCTACAGAGTGGTCCAATAGTCGCCCACCGGGGCGCGAAGAGGAGAAACCTATGCCTGAACCTATGATACCTCCGATACCAAGGGACAATCTCGATTTAGATCTTCAGCAGGTATTTGACACTGGAATGGAGCGGACCGGAGACGCGACGATTATAGGGGTCATGGCGCAGCAGCCAGACATCCTGAGATGGTATTTCAGCCAATTCTATGACGGGCTCTTTTACAATGAGCATCAAGGAATGCAGGTGGATGTCCGAACTAAAGAGCTGTTGCGTCTAAAATTGTCCAAGCAGCACGGTTGCCAATTTTGTAATCGCTTTAATACAGTAGACGCACTGGCTGCGGGTATCACCCAGGAGACAGTAGATAACCTCATGGATAGCGCAAGTGAGCATCACTCTGAGAAAGACCGAGCAGTCTTATTAATGTGTGAGGAGATGATGTTGCAAAATCAGCAAGGCCATCTGAGCAAAGAGCTCTACTCGATGATCCGTCAGCACTATAGCGATGGCCAAATAGTCGAAATGGGCTTTATCGCTGCGATTCTCACAGGCGTGGCGAAGTGGATATTTACCTTTGACATGGTAAACAGAGAAGAATCTTGCCCCTTCTAGATACCTGACTGCGCACTGGCGTGCCTGGCGAATACAAGCGCTAGGCGACTTTCCTTAGCGTCGCGCAAGCCCCTAGCGTCGGGTACCTAGCTTACTAGGTCTGTTAAGACAGCTGGCTTCTCCGGTGAACTATTTCTTTCGAGCGCTAAATCATATTCTGACGGTATTTGCCTTCTTCCCAAGCTGTACTGCCTGGCCACGCTGGTGATGTGGTGACCATGCATTTTTGCTGTCTCAAGGTCACTGGCGGTTGGGACATCACTTAGGTCTTGATCAATGTTGGCCTGTGCCATGACTCCAAGATATCCCGCCATTCTGTTCAAATCGTCCTCGCTTCCTTCGGACGAATAATTACCGCCTGTGATTCGCACCGGGACCCACATCATGCCCATTTGTGCCGCATAGGTGGCGAGTTGTTGCAGACAGCTCTGCTTATCACCACTCCGCCCTGCCGACACAGTGAATCCCCCCGACACTTTGTTTAGCCAAAGTCTTTGCAACCAAATATCTCCAGCTAGCTTCTCTATAAACTCTTTGAACCTGGCGGCGGGGCCACCGATATAGGTTGGCGTTCCAAAAATAATTGCGTCAGCCTCCCCGAGGTCCTGCCAGTGATCATCGACATTATCAGTGTGTATTGTGATCACTTCCGTTTCAGGAACCTGCCCAGCTCCCTCTGCCACAGATTGAGCAATTTTTTCTGTTACTCCCTTAAATCCGCTGTAATAAACAATCGCTACTTTTGTCATAAATTCATCACCAGTCAGTTAAAGCGCAACAGTGAGCCCACCGTCGACAACAATTGTTTGTCCGGTGAGATAGGCTGCTTGCTCGGATGCGAGAAACACGGCCACTCCCGCGATGTCCTCAGGGCTGCCAATGCGTCCCAGCGGAACAGAAGGTTCCATGGCGGCGAGTCCCTCTGGCCCCACAGAATGTTCCGTGCTCATGGATTGCGCGGTTCTGATTAGGCCAGGAGCAATGCCGTTTACTCTGATGCCTTCGCCGGCCAGCTCAATGGCCAATCCTTTCACGAGACCCATGACGCCTGACTTCGCGGTGACATATGGGACATGGTCACCCCATCCAACTGCTGCTCCGGCGATCGAGGAGAGGCAGACTATAGAGGCCCGCTCGACATTAACTAACAATGAGCGAGCCGCTCTGACGACATACATCATCCCTCGGAGGTCGACATTCATAGTGAGGTTCCATTGCTCATCGCTAAGCGTGCTGAATTCCTGCTTGTGAGCAATGCCGGCATTGTTAACCACGCAGTCCAGTCGATTGTCTGTAAGGGCGCCTACTTCAGACACTGCAGCGTTGACTGAATTCAGGTCAGTCACATCCATGTGGATGAATTGAGAGACGCCACCATTTGTCTCGATCTCCCGAGAAACCTTCTGCCCCTCAGAAGCCACAATATCGCTTACGAACACCCGGTAACCCGCGTTGGCAAACGCTAATGCCGCGGCCTTGCCTATACCAATGCCCGCCCCTGTAATTAAGACGCTTTTCATGGATTAGCTCTCTTGGTTGTCATGGTCAAGTCCGTGAAGAAAGTTCAGCACGGTTTTTGCAACACCAGTTGGGTCCTGGTCCGGTTCGAAGTTAGAACCTCCTACGATAGCCGAGCTCGCATCTGGCCGCAGATCGCAAGCCCGCTTAAAGAATGGCCACAGAACATCTTTTTCGGCACACATCAGTAACATAGGAGCGCTAATCTGCTCGAACAGCGCAGTGAAGTCCTGATCCCAAACCGCTGAGTATGTTAAAAATCTTCCTTGATGCGCTCTGACAGTGTCCAAAACCTCGCGGTGAAGCAATTCTAGGGGCATCGCCTCAGTTCCTGCAAGGTTACCGAGATATTCCCAGGTAGTGCGGAGGTAATCTCCAGATTGATCGGGCGAGAAAGGAGTAGAAAAATGGCCTCTGAACTCCTCACGTTCCTCTGAAGTTAGTGGAACTGGACCAATCATCATCGCGCTCTTGATCCTTTCAGGGTGCGCGACCGCGATTTCCGCGGCGAGGCATACCCCGGTGTGATGACCTAGAAGATGAAAATTTTGAACACCTAGGTCATCGGAAGCTCGCACTATGACATCGCTAAGCTCTTTGATCGTCATGTACCCTTCAGGGTCATAGCTGTTGCCAAATCCTGGGGTATCAAATGCGATTACTGACATCCCGTCATCAAGCAGGCTCATGACTTTCTCCCACATCACTGAGGAACTTGCGGTCTGATGCAGCATAACAATGGGTATGGTGTCAGCGGTCAAATGGCCCGATGACCGGAAGTGGATTTGACCCTGAGGAGTAGATGCGTAGCCTTTTGTGATCATATGTATGGGCTCCCGGCAATGCAGTGAATCTTTAAAAACCATAAAAAAGGGCCACCGTTCGGTGGCCCTTTGCGTTTACAACTTGTCTTTAAAAATCATAAGTGAAGTCAACTCCGTAGCTGATAGTCGGAGCCCTGTAGGGGACGTTGAGAATAGACAAAAGCGGAACAGATTCGCTCGCGTATTTCTCATTATTGAGATTCTTGCCCCAAAGCGTGACGGACCAAGCGTCACCAGCAATGCCGAGCCGCGCATCAATCAGGCTTATCGGACTTCTCTGCGATCCCGCCAAATTTCCCGAGTCGTACCAGACCTCACCGAACTTCATGTACTGTCCGCGTGCAGTAAGAGTCAGGCCATCAGTGAGGGGGTAGTTGGCTTGGAAGCCTCCAACGAAGTTGTACTCCTCAATATACGGCACGGAGTTGCCCTCGAAAGCAGGCTGGGCCTCAAGTTTGGTAACTTCAGCATCGGTATAGCCGTATCCGGCAAAAATACTAAGGGCCTCGTTGACTATAAAGTTCGCGTCAATCTCCCATCCGGAGATTTCCTGCTCGTCAATCTTCGAAACAGCCTGAATACTTCCCACAGGGAAGAACTCAAATTGCTGTGCATTTTCCACGTCGGTGCGGAACACTGCTGCATTCAATCTCAGTCTGCCATCAATCAAGCTGAGTTTGGTACCCAACTCGTAGGCATCGGTAGTCTCCTTGTCATAGGAGTCCTGAGTGAATATGAGACTAGGATCGCCGCCCGCTGCGATTGCAGATTCAATCAAAATTTCCCTAACACCGATAGTGTTAAAGCCGCCTGATTTAAAACCCTTACCGTAGGTGGCGTACACATTACCTATGTCATTGGGCAATAGATAAGAGAGGGTCACTTTGGGTTGGAATTGCTTGAACTTTTGCTTGTCGCTGCAATCCTTGGGGTCTCTTCCCGTCCTCAAAACACACTGGTTGTAGGTCGACTGACCCGCAACATCATTGGGGATCATAGGCGTCAATGTTGCGACTTCACGTTCCTCGTTTTCCCATCGACCCGCCAGAGACAGGGTAAAGCTCTCGGTGATGTCGTATTGAATGTTGGCGAAGGGAGAAAAGTTCGTAACCGGGAATTCGGTAATATCAAAGTTCACTGAAGGATTTGTGCTCTCTGGCCCATTGGGCATCCAGTTATCAATTGCCGGAGCACCGGTGTAGATGCCGTTTATATTGGTGCGCTTCTTTTCGCCGTTTTGGTAGTACACACCCACCTGCCAGCGCAGTCGAGCGCTTTCGTCATTAGAGGTTAAACGAAACTCCTGAATGAACGCCTCGTTTTGGTCTCGCCAACGCTGGGTCAAGTCTCCAAAGGCATCGGCCCAGAGATCGGGCACCAGTAGGTCTCTGCTCGCAATATCATGCAGGCCGTAGTTATTATCCGGGTTGGAGAAATCGGCGTAGGGGAGGCCTTTTGCCGTATAGTCGTCTTTGATAGTGCTGTACGAGCTGATCGACTCCAAGGTCATATTGTCAAACTCGTGCACAATTCTCAGCGACATGTTGCGCTTTCGTTGCTCGTTGTAACCCGGCATATCGTTGACAAACGGTATCTCGTGCACCGCATCGGTGTTAGGACCAGGGATCCATACGTTGCCTGTGTAAGTTCCAGCGATCTGCGCATTGAAGGCAATCGCACCGCCCTCGTAATGGCTGGCGCCAAAGATAAAGTCCGCTGTGGTTCGCTCTCCTGTCCAGCGAGTTCGCAAGCGTATTGTCTTGCCGCTGCCCCGATGGACGTCCTCACCGGTGTACTGGTTTTGGAAAGGGCCATCTGTTTCGTTTATCGAAGCGGAGAGACGAATACCGATGCTGTCAGTGATGGGGCCGCCGACACCACCCATCAACTTCATGGTGTTCCAGTTACCCATGGTCGCCCTTATGCCGCCGTTCCACTCGTCGCCCGGTGGCTTCGTATTTACAATAATGGCGCCGGCTGTTGCGTTACGACCGTAAAGCGCATTCTGTGGGCCCTTCAGCACCTCAATTTGTTCAATATCAAAAAAATCTTGGTTGAATTCGTTGCTCGTGGCAAGCTGCACACCATCGATAACCACCGCGACGGCCGCCTCTGCGAAGCGCACTGAAGCCTGTCCCCGCACGTTGACGAAAAATTCGCCCTCGTGGTTGGAAGTCACGAAGTTAACGTTGGGAACCAGACTCAAAAAATCCTCGGGCCGAGTAATTCCGGCTTCTTGAATGGCTGTTTCGGTAAATACCTGCACGGCAAGCGGAGCATCCTCTAATGATGATGCCCTCTTGGTACCGGTCACCAAGATTTCTTCCATTTCTTGTGCGTGCAGACTCATTGGTGCTGCCAAGGACAAGCCAATGGCAACTGCCATTGCGTTCTTTTTACCCATAATCATGAGAGCTCCTTAGTATCGCCTAAAATTTTTTAAAAGCTCATTGGTTCGACCTGTCGAACCGGAGCTGCAACTGATAACGCCAGCTTGTATTGAACCACATTCCCGCTATTGCATACAATGTGCCTAGCAAATGCCTTTTCCCGCCCCACCCAACCCTCTTACTCTGGGCGAAAACAAGCGGAGCTTACGCTAGTATCAAGCCGAAAAGCGGACATGCCGGGCGGTTGGGGCTTTCATGAATCAGACAGACTAGGGAATCATTGCACTTATGTTAAGCAGACGATCCTTTGTAGCAAGTTCACTGGCCGCCCCCGGCTTGGTTTGTGCCTCCGAACTCCCGTCGATACCAGATAAGGCGGAGGTTTTGGTCGTTGGGGCCGGTGCCGGGGGTGCGGCGATTAGCTGGCGACTGGCTTCACTGGGCTTAAATGTCACGTGCCTGGAGCAGGGCGGCTACGAGGATTACACAAAATCCCCTGCGGCTAATCCACAGTGGGAGGTGCTCCGTCAGAGAGAATACAACCCCGATCCGAATGTCAGGAATCGTGCCGAGGATTACCCGATCGACGTCGCTACAAGTGATATCCACCCTCTGATGTACAGTGCCGTTGGCGGCAGCACGATCATGTGGTCATGTCATGCCCCTCGATTTCATCCTTCTGATTTCGCTATTCGCACTTTGGACGGTGTCGGAGAAGATTGGCCGATCCGGTATCAGGATTTGGAGCCTTTCTACGATTTGAATGAGTCACTTTCTGGCGTTTCGGGACTAAATGGGGACCCGGCTTATCCGCATTCTAAAAAACCCCGACTTCCGCCACTCCCAATCGGGTTAGGCGCTGAAAAAATTGCCACTGCGCTTAACGAACTGGGTTGGCATTGGTGGCCCGCTGATGTTCAGGTTAACTCGATTGCCCATGGTACAGGCAGGGGCATCTGCAACCATTGCGGTCCGTGTGAGCTCGGGTGCCCCCTCAGAGCGAAAGGCAGCACCGATGTCACATACTGGCCAGAGGCGTTGAAGCTCGGTGCGAATCTAATTACCAAGGCGAGAGTGACAAGGCTCATTTCCCGCGGACAACACGTGCTGGGAGCTGAGTTCCTCGATTTAAACGGACAACTCCGGGAACAACGCGCTGACGTGGTGGTTCTTGCGGGTAACGGTATCGGGACTCCCAGGCTTCTGTTGCTTTCAGCGACCTCAGACCACCCTAATGGGCTTGCCAACAGTTCGGATATGGTAGGAAGGAATCTAATGTTTCACCCGGTGGGTATCAGCACCGGTGTTTTCGGGGACGCCTTGGACGGCTACCGTGGCGTGACAGCCTGCTCAATCGCCTCTAAACAGTTCTACGACACCCAGCCAGATAATGACTTTACCCGAGGCTATATGTTGCAGATATTGAGATCCCTCGGCCCAGTGATGACTGCTCTGGGTGGTTACGGTGTCCCCCAGATATGGGGGAAAGGACACCGAGCTCGTTTTGATGAGACCTTTAATCGCACAGCGTCCATCGCTGTAGTATGTGAAGATTTACCCGAGCCGGAGAATCGAGTCACCCTTGACCCCTCTATGAAAGATTCATCAGGCCTGCCAGCGCCAAAAGTGCATTATCGAGTCAGTCCTAACTCAAAAAACATGCTTAAGCACGGCAGGGAGCGGTGTGAGCAAATCCTGACGCGCGCGGGTGCGAGGGAAGTGAGGCATATCCCGCTTCTTCAGGGAGCGGGCTTCCACCTGATGGGTACGGCAGGGATGGGAGAGGACCCAGAGCGTTTTGTGACAAATGAATGGGGTAGGGCGCACGATATTAAGAATCTTTTCGTTGCAGACGGAAGCTTATTCACCAGTGCGGCCGCGGTTAACCCAACAGCAACGATTCAAGCGTTGGCGCTTAGGGTCGGCACGCATATCGCGAAATCTTATGGTTGAGGGAGGAGTAGCTAGCGAGATGACTACTAGAATCGAAGCTGTATTGGATGCAATCTTTCAGGCGCCTCCAGATTGGCCAACTATCAGCGACCTGGGTTTAGTCGCTCTGTTTGACTCAGAACTCCGGGACGTGGGCGCGTTAGAGGATACATATGATCTCGTGGCTCTGTTGCCGGAGACCTTCATCGATCAATCAAGAGGTACGCGGGAGGCGGCTCTCAGAAAGATGGAGCATGAGAATCCGGTCGAATTTGCCGCCCTGATCACGCATGCCTACAACGTCTATTACTCAGCGCCAGGTGTGCTCAGCATGTTGGAAGAAATCCAAGGGTACCCTGCAAGGCCGCCACTCTATGTCGGCTATAAACTCTCAGAATTTGACGAGAGCTTGTTGGAACCGCAAAGGAGGGGGTCGAGTTCACTCTTTAGGGAAGTCTGAGACGATTCTGTGTCGCCTGGCCAACAGCTGAGCCGATATGGCTTAAATCTGCAGGCTGGCGCTAATGCCTTCAGCGGGCTGTGATACACGCCGTCAGAGCGCCAGTTCACTAATGGGGAAACTCGTCGCCTTGTACATTATTAGGAGATGCGCGCAGCCGGCGAATTCAGCACCCCCATTTAAGGTTCGTCTACACCCTCTATGCCAATGGGTTGTCGAACCACTCCTCCTTCAATGGTAAAGCTCCTCGACTTTTTTTAACGCCGCTGACAATGCTGTCATTGCCAAGTCTATTTCACTCTCAACAATAGTGAATGGAGGGCCGCACTTGATAGAATTGGGCACGAACCCACCCAGAAATACGCCGTGCTCCATGCAAGTGGTGGCCACGACATTGTTCGGATGCCGGGACAGGTCACCCTGAAAGCCGGTATAGCGATCGATTGGGATAACCGGTTTTTGATTCCCATCCACCAGGTCAACGACGTAATAAAGGCCCGCACCCGAAATTCTGCCGATTGAGGGATGTATGTCGGCAAGCCTGTGAAGACGGTCTCGTAAGTACCGCCCCCGTTTGTGCACGGTATCGAGTATGTCCGCGGCCAACATATACTCGATAGTTCCTACGATGCTTGCGCAAACTAGCGGGTGCGCGTCCCACGTGCTGCCGCTCCACCATCGTCCATCCTCGAAGACTTCTGCGATTGGGTGACTGACGACGAAGCCACCGGAAGGCAGAGAAGATCCATTGATGCCCTTCCCGACTACCATAATATCCGGTGAGATCGCAGGCGAGAGCTGATACCCGAACCACTCTCCAAGCCTACCCATCCCGCATAAAACTTCGTCGTCTATCCATAGAATATCGTGCTTACGCAGCATTGCGACGAGTCCAGGGTAGTAGTCAGGGTGAGGCATTAGGCCAGCGGCACCGAACATGGGCTCGGTAATTATTGCTGCAATGTTTTCGGGGCCGCAGGCGAGAATCAGCTGTTCGGTAGCGACGAGTGATGGCAAAACCCCTTGAGCGTTGAAATCCTGAGGCTCGGGCGGTGGAATAGGGATGTAGCCCTGCGCTGGAATATTGGGAATGTCCCTTACCTGCTCAAACCGTCCCGACTCAGACGGAGAAAAGTTGCCTCTGTAACCGCGTAGAAGCGTGGGCCCACTTGTCAGGCCATGGTAGGAGTGGGCCTGGGTCATGATCAGTGGACGTCCGGTGAACAGCCGCGCAACTTGTATGGCGTTTTCGCACGCCTCCGAGCCCGAAGCTAAAAACCGGACTCGGCTCGCCCAACCGGTATCGCCACCCAGCAGATCCTCGACTAGAAGTTTGGCTGCCCTCGCGCGCAGATCGGTGCCCAAACCAAAGAAAACATGTCCATAGCGTTCCATCGCCATTTTGATCGCGTCGTGCGGTGCAGGGTGGCGATGTCCAAGAGAGTCAGAAATCAGCTGGCTCTGAAAGTCCAACAACCTCCCGCCGTTGGCAAGATAGATGTAATTGCCGTCAACTCGCTCCACGGCGGCGTAATTTAATTCGCGACCCGAAGCCGTGTTGTGTAGATAGTATCGCCGATCCCAAGCTTCGATGGTTTCCCAGTCAATATCAGTCATGGCACTTTCTCCAGCTATTTATGGGATTAAACCTATCAAAATTAGATCGTTCGGTATTGCACAAAATGGGGCCGTGTAACGAGAAATGAAGCATAAAAGCGACTCTAAGCCCGCCCGCTCTAAGCATAAATGCGCCTAGCGTCGATCCAATGGGCACAGCGGACGCGCTTTCTCTCAGTGGACGGTGTTAGGCTGCAGGGGTAGTTGAGTCATTGCCCTCGCTCATGTAGCGTAGTGAGCGATGGTAGGTCGATGCAAAGGAGTGGTCCCGTGACACAACATTGGCAGCGAGATGAACCGACGTTCTACAATTTTTTAGCGCTGGAAAGAAATGCATTGGATGCGCCTGACGTCTTGGCAGGTTTGTCCGGTGCGTTGATGAGCAGTGACCCGCAGTCGGATGCCTTCACCTATGTCCTGAATGTTCCCGCGGGTTTCAAGGGACGCACCGACGCGAATCTGGCCTCGCTCGAGTTTTTCGTTCTTAGTGGTGATTTGGCACTGAATGGAGAGCAAGCGGGCTCCGGCTGTTACCTGCACCTCCCGCAACTGGGGGGTGGTGGTGATATTACCTCCAATTCTGGAGCTACTGCATTGGCGTTCTGGAACCCAAACCTGCCCAGCTATGCTTACCCCGTCACTCGAAATCGCGTCATTAAGACTTGGGAAAAGCCTTGGACGCCTAGCATCCCCGGCACCTGCGGTGGTGTCATGCACAAATCTCTTCGGCTACCTGATCCGGTTCCACACCCTAACGATGAGGGCTTTGACGGCGGACCCGGGGGGTACATTAGATTCCAGTACATAGAGCCCAATATGATTGCCCGTGACGAGCACGTGCACCACGAGTGCTGGGAAGAGATCATCCTGTTACAAGGCGATGTTTTTCTGATGAACGAGGGCCAAATGGGTATCGGCTCGGTGGTCGGCCACCCTCAGGAGTGGTACCACGCGCCCTTTGTGTCGCGGTCAGGCGCACTAATAATGGTTCACACTGATGGACCCATGGGCTTCCCTTGGCCCCCTCGCGAATACCCTGAAGCGGACAAGCTCTGTGCATGCTATCTGGAGAATGCAGCGTTTGAGACTCCGACAGAGCACATCCCATGGCATGAGCACCCTATTGCCGCCATGCAAGAGGCTTCGTCTGAATATCAAGCGTGGCGAAAGTCTCCGCAGGGGCAGAAGTGGGGTGGTTACGAGGATACTAAAGAGGTACCCAAGTTGCCCGGTGGTAGGGGCACGCAGTCTGAATATCGAGCCAGTTGGCATCGAGAGAGTGAAAGTCAGTAGCGATCAAGAGTTTGACTCGGGGAGCTTGCGACGGATGATTAGCTCGGTGCACCATACGGCACTTTTTGTCACATCAGTCGAGAGTTCAATCGCGTTTTACACAGAGGCTCTTGGTCTAAGTCTCATCAGCCGGAGTGATAACTGGGGGGGAGAGTTCCTTGATCAGGTCTGTGGTGGTGTTGAGGGGCTCAAAATTAATATCGCACTGGTTACTGCTGGAGACCATATCATCGAGCTGATTGAGGTGTTGGACAAACCGACAATTCCGACGGATGAAAATCCTAGGCATTACGGTATCGCCCGCATCGGCTTTGAAGTGGCAGATATTGAGGCGGTCGTCTCTCAGTTGGAGAGAAAAGGGGTTCGTTTTTTGAGCGATATCGTCACAGTTGATGTGAAACCTGACCAGCATTACTCCGACGGTAAGGCGATCAAATTTCAGGATCCCGACGGCATCATTCTCGAGCTTCAACAGCCCCCCAAGCCGGGTGTAAAGACCTGAACTTTGCGCTAGGCCCGGGGCGATCCTCAGAGGGTGGGATTCGTATTTACTGGGGCGGAGACTAAGAGTCACGAAAAGCGAATGCTTGCCGATGAGCCGTTACTGGCCGCGACAATCCCTGCTTAATTTCCGCCTGCTTTGCGGTCCTCGATGATCATATCTGCCGCTTTTTCCCCAATCACCATGCTGATGGCGTTCAGATTGCCACTTGGGATTTGTGGAATGATCGAGCTGTCTACAACACGCAGCCCTTGCATCCCTATCACACGTAACTGGTGATCAACGACCGCCAGTTCATCTGATCCCATTTTACAGGTGCCGCATGAGTGGTAGACATGTGACGCTGTCTCGCGGATGTAAGCCTCCCACTCGTCGTCACTATTCACATCTTTCCCAGGCGCGAGCTCACCCTCTATGTACGGGCGAAAGGCCTCGGTTAAAAAAGCCTTTCTGGCCATTCGCAGCCCGGTTATTAAAGTTTGTCGATCGAGTGGATCTGACAACAAGTTCATTTCAATCTTGAGGGTGTCCTCTGGGTCGCTTGAGCGTAACGCCACAGATCCCCGACTTCTGCTGTTATTAATGTTGGGTTGCAAAGTGACTGCGGGCCGGTCGAGCATTTGCAAACCCGCTTCTGTGATTTCATAAGCGAACGCACCGAAATGAAACTGAATGTCGGGATAACTGAGATTGGGGGTCGATTTGACAAACGCGACACCTGATTGAACAAAAGTCGCGGGCCCACCCCCTGTCAACATATACCTAAGCCCGTGACGAATTCGTCCCAGAACGTTATCGTCCATATTTGTTGTTCGCTGATTTACCAATGCCTTGACCGCGGCGACTGGATGATCCTGTAGGTTTTTGCCGACGCCTGGCAGATCAACCAGACAGTTAATGCCGACTCTGTTGAGTTGGTCGGCGGACCCGATCCCCGCCAACATGAGTAGCTTCGGCGAGTTAAATGTACTTGCGCTAAGTATCACTTCACAGCGGGCTCTTGCGCACCTGGCGGTACCTTTGTGCTGGAATTCAATTCCGATCGCCCGGTGTCCCTCCAGCAATAATCGCTTTGCGTGTGCGTGCTGAAGGACCGTGAGATTCTTTCTCTTCTTGATCGGATCAAGATATTCGGTCGCTGTGCTCGAGCGGAGGCCATTCAGATGCGTAACGTGAGCGATCGATGCGCCTTCGCAAGGTTCGGTGTTGTAGCACTTGTTTGTCGAAACCCCGATTTCACTCATGGCGTGAAGAAATACCTTGGTCATTTTTGGAACGCCCTTGAGCTCGCTAATCGCCACGGCGCCACTTTTTCCATAGTCATCACATAGGGCGGCGTGGTCTCTCTCCACTCGCCTGAAGTAGGGTAGCAATGAGTCATAATCCCATCCTGGGTTCCCATTTTCACTCCAGCCGTCATAGTCACCGCGGTTGCCCCGCGCGTAGATCACGCCATTGATTGAGCTTGAGCCACCCAGGACCTTGCCTCTGGAGAGCATGTCAATGCGCCCGTTGCGAGTTTCATCGGGTTCAGACATAAACATCCAGTCAGAATCGGGGTTGCCAATGCACGCAGGACACAGGCTTGGAAACATATATCTTGGTTTGAGATGAGAGCCGCCCGCTTCCAGCAACAGCACACTGACCTGTGAATCTGCGCTCAGTCGATTGGCTAGCGCCGCTCCCGAAGAGCCGGCGCCGACAATGATGTAGTCCCAGTAGTCTGGTTGCATCCTAATCTACCTGTTTGTCCAAGCGGAACGAGTCCTGCTCTACACGCCTCACACTCGGATTTTCATCAAGAAACGAGTCTACTAGTTTTTGAGTATAGTCATTGATGGGACGAGAGAAAGTCGACCCCGTCGGTCCACTCTCCATTATTCTTCCACTCTGCATTATCACGACTCGCTCGCAAACGGCGGTGACTGAATGCAAGTCGTGCGAGATGAAGAGATAAGAGAGCGAGAGGGCCCTCTGTAAATCACTCAGCAAACGCAGCAACGATTCTCGGTCATAAGGCGAGAGCAAAGACGTTGGTTCGTCGAGGATGATCAATTCTGGGCTCGTGGCGAGCGCTCTGGCGATAGCATACCGTTGCAAGTTGCTGGGAGTAACTTCTGCTGGCCTTGAATCAAGTAAGCTGGGATCAAGGCCGATCTGTTCAACCAGTTCCCGCACGTCTATTTTTATTTGACGTTCGTTGGTCCCCTTGTGAATTCTGAAGGGCTCTCCAAGCGACCAGGCCAAAGTTCTTCTGGGGTCGAAAGTATCGGTAGGGTCTTGTTGCACTATCTGGACCTTCGCTCGCAGTCGTCTGCGATCAGAGGTCGAAAGGGCCGATATCGGTTGCCCCCGGAACAAAACCTCCCCGTCATCATAATCTATGAGACCCATCAGACAGCGCCCCACTGTAGACTTGCCAGAGCCCGATTCACCTACCAATCCTATGCTTTCACCCTCATGAATTTCCACGTTGAAATCATCAACGGCTCTGAGCGAGGTGCTACGGACCCATAAGCCGCGATAGGCGCGTTTTTGGGTAGTGAAAGTCTTGCTGAGATGACTCACTGCCATAATGATAGGGCGGGAATCTGAATTGCGCTTTTCATCGTTCGTCGCGGGCGATGATTTCTCCGTGTTGCCAGTGCTGATGAATTCCTGCACCCGCACTGTGTCTTTCTGTAAGCCATTGTCCAGCTCGATAATATTATCCGCATAGTTGGTCAGTACGCCCCGGTCCTGGCTGATCAACAGTACCGAAGTGCCCAATTCTCGGGTCATATGCCAAATGGTGTCGAGTATGTTGGCTTGAATCGTGACATCCAGACCGCTGGTTGGTTCGTCTGCTATCAACAGTTTTGGTTCTGTAGAGAGCGCTAACGCGATGAGGCATCGCTGCGCCATACCGCCAGAAAGCTCATGAATAAATGAGCTGTAAATTCGAGAAGGGTCTCTTAGGCCCACAAGATCCATGAGTTCCGAGGTGCGCTCTCGACAGCTGGATAATGACTCGCCTGTATGATGATGACGAAAACGCGTGATCTGCTTGCCGATCGGTATCATGGGATGAAAGGCCTGCCGGGGTGATTGGGTAATGAGCCCAGCCAGTTTGCCTTTTACCCGATCGGCATTTTCAAAGGGCGAGTATTGCAGCACCCGCACCTCACCAGCGGTCATTCTCAATGTGGCAGGTATCTGCCCCAATGCTGCTGCTCCTAGTATGGATTTTCCTGCATCTGTGGGTCCCGTAATGCCAAGTATTTCACCCGACTTGAGAGAGACTCTGATGTCTGACAGTAAAGCCTGCCCGCTCGAGTTCACCACGGTAAGGTTTTTTATCATCAGCGGCGCCAGGCCATTATTTTTCAAAACGTCTCTCCAACGCGTAACCTGCGAGGGCGAAGCCGAACACCGTTAGCGATATCGCGATGCCCGGGAAAATGCTGACCCACCAGTCGCCCAGTACGAGTTGTGTAGAACCTTGAGCGATCATTGCGCCCCACTCCGGAGTGGGTGGATTGACGCCTGCGCCCACGAAGCTCAGGCCAGCCGTCAGCAAGATAGCGAAGCCGATCGTTACCGAGAACTGAATGAGTGCCGGGCCCAAGCTGTTCGGGAGTATATGAATATATACAATGCGCAGTGGGCTATTACCCATTGCGGTGGTTGCCTCTATGAATCCTCTCGCCTTCACTTTGAGGGCTTCGGTGCGCGTCAAGCGAAGATAGATTGGAGTATATAGAAGCGACATCGCAAAAATGATGTTGCCCCATGTTCTGCCGGCCAGCGCCACGAGAATCATCGCGGTGATAAACACGGGAAATGACTGAACGAGGTCAGCAATCCTTGCGATTGATTCAGTCGCCAGATTGCTCTTGAATCCGCATACCACTCCCAGCGTCACGCCTATAATAAAGCTCAGGATGTTCGCAGAGAAGGCAATGACCAAATCGACTCTTGCCGCATAGAGCGTTCTGCTAAAAACATCCATGCCCGATGAGTCCGAGCCAAACCAATGAGGGGCAGGCATCTTCTCAAAAAGAACACCCCAGATGAGCCCGGGTAGCTCTTTCAGGGCCGGGGGTGGTTGTGAGACAGCGTCAGAGACTGCAAGTGGGTCGAACGTTGCAAGAGTTGGAGCAAAGATCGCGCAAAAAATTGGGACCGCGGTCAAAACGATGGCGGCCGCCTCAAGACGCGTTAATTGACGATAGCCTGTGTTGCTGGTAGCCGCTGTCAGCGCACGATTCATGCTCGTAACCTCGGATCCAGCAGGGCCTGCGCTACGTCAAGGAGCAGGTAAACCAAGAGAGTTAAGGACGAGATCACGATGACGACGCCCTGTATTGAGGGGTAGTCCATCGCGAGAACCGATTGCAGTGAAAACTGGCCCAAGCCATTAATTGAAAACATGCTCTCGATCAGAACGGCTCCGCCGAGCATGAAACTGAATAAAATCCCTACTAGGGTTAAAGTAGGCGCGATCGTCGCTAATAGCGAATCTGACGCAAGCATCTTTTTTGATAAACCGACTGCTTCGCCGTATTGGATAAAACCGAGCGACAGGCTCTGTGAGACGTTCTCTCTGACCATTTTGATGATCGGGCCTGTCAAGACGAAAGAGAGGGTGAGGACTGGGAGACTGAGATACCAAAGGCTCTCAATCAGCAGGTCGGGTCTACCGGCGATCAGTGAATCTAGAACAATCATCCCGGACACCGGGTCGGGAGGTTCCGTCAGCGGAGAAATACGCCCAAGCGGACCCGGCGCCACATCCAAGACGACAAAAAATAAAAAGATGAAAATAGTGCCCCAGCTGAATTCGGGCTGTGACCCAGCGAATAGACCGTATATTAATGTGCCTTTGTTTACGGCTCCGCTCGATGACGTCGCACCCGCCACGCCAATCGGAATCGCCAGACTGACAGAGATTAAAAACGAGAGTGTGATCAACTCTAGGGTTGCAGGTAGCGTTAGGCCGATGTGATAGAAAACGGGGGATCCTGAAATCCATGAATTGCCGAGTGACCCATGGATCAATCCGTCGGTCTGCTCGTCCCCGAGCACGTAAATTTTGAATTGCTCCAACACAGGTTTATCGAGCCCGAGCGCGACCTCAGCCTGTGCATAGGCCTCGGCGCTTGCATTGAGGCCGACAAATCGCGCGACGGGATCGGCAGGGAGCAGCCTGATAAGAAAGAAGACCAACACCATCAGCGAGATAATCTGGATAAGACCGACACCCAGCCGCTTTAAAACAAAGTTAGTCAATGTTCTTCTCGGTAAAGGTCAGAGAATCTTACTGAGTTATCGGGGTACCAGCGAAAGCCATGCAAGTTGTCACTGGTTGCCCATTGGGTCTTGAATTCCGCGAGCGGAAGCCATGCAATGTCGGCCGCAATTTGGTCGAGGGCACGCGCGACGAATTCTGCGCGTGCTGAAGGGTTTGCTGTGGTCCTTGCAGATGCCCAAAGCTCGTCAACTGAATCATTTTGATAGTTGGTCATATTGTTGACGCCACCCGCTGAAGGGGAAGCGAAGAACAGCTGAATTGCATACCCAGCGTCTACAACAACCGGTTTTTCTTGATCGCTCAGGGCAAATGGCAAATCTCTCTTGACGAGGGTGCGGTCCCCGAATTGGGTCAATGGGATTGGATTCAGTTCCACAGGCATACCAATTTCTCTGAGCTTTGCTCTAATTGCGTTGGCTATCGGGCCAAGGGCGATTTGCTTTTCGGCAACATAAGACAGTTGAAAATTCTCTTCGAATTCCTCCAGGCCTTTGCCGTTGGGATAGCCCGCTTGGCTTAGTAATTGTCGCGCTTTTTCGAGTCCACCGGGCGGCGGCTGAAAGTTTTCAGTAACGCCTGGATATCGGGTCGGTACGACCGCCAGCCACTGCTTCGCTTGGGCTCTGTAACCATTATTTATAATCCATTCATAGGGCACTGCGGCTGATATAGCTTTTCTAATTAACGGATTATCAAACGGTGGCGATTTGAAATTCATGTGCAGAAACAGGGTTTCATTTCCCGTCAAACCAATCACTTTGAGATTTTCTAGTCCGTCCAGCGCTTCAAACTCTCGCGGGGTGAGACGATCGCTAAGGTTCGCCTCTCTCATTTTCATTATCACGAAGCGGTTTGAGGAAAGAGGGACCCGCTTGAATACAATTCGTTTGATGTTTGGAGCCATATCCCCCCGATAAGGGTTGGCTGTCAGTACAAACTTGTCACCTTTGATCCACCGTTCTGTGCAATAGGGCCCAAAACCTGGACTGGTATGCTCGTCGACATATTGGTGGCTCCATGGATCGGCCTCAGTGGCATGCTTTCGCATTTCTAGGCTGTCAAAGACGCGCAATGCAAAACTTGTCAGAACGTGGGGAAACAATGGGTTGGGTGCTGACTGAAATATCTTTACCGAATAGCGACCAATCTTGCTAACCTCGTCCCCCAAGCTTTGCTTTGCGGGATTGCCGAAGACGCTCGTGTCGAAGTTTGCCACCGAGGCGACGCTGGCAAGAAACCAACCGACGGGTGCCGCACCCGATACAGACTTCGCGCGTGCGAAGGTGTAAAGGACATCGTCAGCTGTCAGCTCATTGCCCGCGCAGCTGTAAATACCCTTCCGCAAATCGATGCGCCAGCTCTGTTCTGCCGGATCGTAGAGCCAATTTTGCGCCAGTGAACCCTCGAAGGATGAGAAGTCGCTGATTTTTACGCCGTTCTCAATCTTCGGAGATGGCGCGTATTCCAACAAAGGGTCCATGAGATTAACGATGCCAACTTGCGAAGTGTGTAGCGAGGCGGCGGGACCGTCATAGTTGAGACCGGCAGGCACATCTTCGACCAGATAAATGACGGCGGAGCCTGCATCGATCGAATGCTCCGGCGGATGGCATCCGTGCAGCAGGAAAACCACTAAAAGCAAAGCCCACGATCTCGCGGATAATGCCAGGCTGCTGAGAGGTGCCCGCAGTTGTGCGGGGAATACTTTCACAGTGCGTCGGTACCCCTTACTGTAAGGTCTAAGCTACCCAGATTCATCGGCAATACCCGCACCTCTATCCCCGTTTTGCACCCTGCCCATGTATGCTTGTACGAGGATAAGTCCCCTTGGTCAAGTTAGGCTGGTTTGAATATGTTTGAGAAGAATGCACTACGGGTCCTTAGGTCCGCCCCGGAAGCTTTCGAATACTCTGTCGACGTCTTGATCATAGGCGCTGGCGCATGTGGACTCACGGCGGCCCTCTCGGCTGCTGAGCAGGAGGCATCGACACTTATTCTGGAGCGAGACCCTGTGCCGGCCGGGTCCACCGCGATGTCTTATGGAGCGATTTGTGCGGCGGGTTCCGGACCACAGGCGGCGGCGGGCATTGCTGATACACCTGAAGCTCTGATCGAGGACCTGATAATTAATACGGAGGGCCAGTTGGATCGGGAGCTGGCGCAGGCGGTGGCGCGGATATCAGGCGAGACTATTGATTGGTTAATTGCATCTCATAATATTGAATTGACGTTTGAAGCAGCATGGACCGGTTTCGGTCACAGGGTCCCAAGGTTGGTCGCCCCTGACAATCGTTCAGGTGTGAAGTTGATGGCGATGTTGCAACGTGCCGTGGGTAGCCAAGACATTACTGTGGTCAACAATGCAAGATGGGACCGGGTTTATCGAGATGACAAGGGACATGTACTGGGGGTCGGGGCCGTGCGACCGGATGGCTCAGTCGAGAATATCGGTTGTCGCGCACTGATTATCGCGACCTGTGGCTTCGGTGCGAATAGCGAGATGTTGGCAGAATTTATTCCGGAGATCACACAGGCCCGTTACTACGGTCATGAGGGTAATGACGGGTCAGGTATTCAGCTCGGCCGTATGCTTGGAGCAAGCATCGAGTACATGGGTGCCTATCAATCCCTCGGAGCATTGGCGGTGCCTCACAATCTGGTTATTCCTCACGTCATTTTGATTGGTGGCGGCATTCAGGTAAACGCGCATGGTCAACGATTCCAAAATGAATTAGATAATATCTCTGGTCAGGCGCTCACGATTCTTCAACAGCCTGAATCTCAGTGCTGGATGGTCACCAACGAGCGTTTGCATCAGGACGCGCTGAGCCGATTCGAGGAATATCGGCAAGCCGAGGTGCTAGGGGCTGTAAAGCGAGGCAATGATGCGAGAGGGTTGGCGCAGAGAATAGGCGTGCCCATTGAGAGTTTTGAGTCCGAGGTGGCCGCGACGCTGGTGCATGTTCGCGCTCGAGATACGGATCGTTTTGGGAGAGACTTTTCAGGTGCCAGCGCACTTTCGGGCCCGTTGTATGCAGTGCGCGTGACCGGGGCCTTGTTTCACACTCAAGGTGGTTTGAGCGTCAATAAACATGCTCAGGTGGCCATTGGTGGGGGCTCGGTGCTCGGCAACATCTACGCCGGCGGAGGTGCCGCGATGAGTGTCGCGGGCGCAGGTAATGCCGGCTACATGCCCGGGGTTGGCCTGATGATGGCGGTGAACCTAGGCAGGATTGCGGGAGCACATGCCGGAGCGAATTACTCAAGATGAATTCTCGACCAATCGATCAACTCAATGACTTTATTCTCTCGGCTGAGGCGGGGGATGTGCCATCGTCAGTCAAGGAAATCGCTAAGGTATTTCTCTTCGATACCATCACAGTAGGTTTGTCTGGGGCAACAGAGCCCATTGCACAAAGCGCGCGAGACGCCAGCACGAATTTTGGGCAGGGCGAAATCGCCCGGCCCCTAGGATGTCGGGTGAAGAGACCCGTTGGCACGGCGGCCTTTATCAGTGCTTTTCACATTCACTGTCAGGAGTGGGACTGCGTTCATGAGCCTGCCGTTGTGCATGCAATGTCGGTCGTGACGGCGGCGTTGTTAGCCTGGGGGCAGAAAGTTGGTCTCTCCGGAGAAGACTTTCTCTTAGGTCTGACGCTGGGTGTAGAGTACGCAGCGCGCCTGGGTATGGCTTCGGAGGGCGAGATGCAGTTCTTCAGGCCCGCCACGGCGGGGCTCATGGGCGCTGCTGCTAGTATTTCCAGGCTATCAGGCGCTCACGGCGATGAATACAGAGACAGAGTGGGTTTGGCCTTTTCTCAAGTTTCAGGCTCAATGCAATCGCATCTGGAGGGGGGCGCAACCATGGCCCTGCAGGTCGGTCTGGCTGCGAGGGCCGCTATCACCGCCAATGATTTTGGGGACGCGGGATTCACAGGCCCACATGATGTGGTGGAGGGCCCCTTCGGGTTTTTAAGGCTGATTGAAAAATCTTATGATGCAAACCAACTGACATCAGGTCTTGGGGATACCTTTGCGATAGGTCAACTGTCTCACAAACCTTTCCCCAGCGGACGAGCATCGCACGGCGCCCTAGAGGTGCTGAAGGATATCGTGGTCGATTCTGGCATCCCGCCATCCCAAATTGTGTCAATTAGTCTAAGTGCTCCACGGCTTATTCAACGGCTTGTAGCACGGCCCTCCTGCCAGGGAATGTCAGCTAACTATGCTCGACTAAGCCTTCCCTATCTGGCCTGGAGATTGATTTTTGACGGGGAATTAAGCGGTGAAAGTTTTTCGCAATTCAAACTGAACGACCCAGATGTGTTATCGAGGGGCAGCGATTTTTCCATTGTAGTGAGCGACGTCAGGGACCCTAATGCCTTGGGACCGCAATTGATCGAGGTCCATCTGCGTGATGGACGAGTACTTACGCAGGCGATTACAGAGATGATTGGATCCCCACTTCGGCCATTGAATCGAAGTCAGCAGATGGAGAAAGCGGAAGCGTGTCTGGCGGCCTTGGATCCCGAAATCAGGCCCAGCGTTGTCAGTGAAATTGAAGCCCGAGTAACGAATGTAGAGGCATTGGAGGATATCAGCGTCTTGATAGAGGCATTGCCACAGTTCACTGATTAAGTGCACGGCGCACTGATTTCAGTTAGGCACTGCGCCCGGCACCTGGTTCAAGAAACAATGCTCCTATCAACACCAAAAAAAGTACAAGAAGTATAAATGGGGCGTCGAGATGAACTGGTCGCCCAGAAAATAGTCTCGGGGCTCAAAATGGTGGAAGACGGCTCTCACAGTGCCCGCGGTTAGCATTCGATTTGTTGGTCTTATAGATTTTTTCTCTCACCTTAGAAACCTGGCACAGAATAACACTGTACCAACGAACTCCTCATTGGCTTCGCTGGTGTTGAAGGGTTAGGAAGCGGCGACGGGGGAGCTTCCGTTTAAATGTGGATAGGTTCGTGCTTTCCGCGATTCGGAGGGCAGTTCGCAGCACTCGCGTGCAGAGTCTGGGTTTTACAGCGGAATGCCTTGTCACGTTCCAGGGCCCGTAACCTTGACGCTACGCTCAACCCAGCTGTAAGTGAAAGACTATGCTTTGATAACGCAATGATCTGCTAGTAGCGTTTCAATATTCATGCTTTGTGCCAATATTCTCTTCCACCAAGGTGCAGGGCGCCCAGCTTATCAGTCGCGTTTCAAGGGGCCGTAAATCGGCCTGTTGGTCGAAGGGGTGATAGTGCTCAGAAACTGAGAAAAACGGAATATCTGGACTTACTGTCCAGTCGGATTCATTTGAGCGACCACCGACATGATGCCCGGATTCAAGGCCGTAGTCCCGCCATCAACATTAAGCACGGCCCCGGTGATCCATCGCGATTCATCACTTGCCAAGAAGGCCACCGGAGCACCGAAATCCCCGGGCAATCCGATGCGCCCCGCAGGCAACTCAGCTCCACAAATGGCGTAGGCTTCGTCAAGAGAAACACCTCGAGCGTCGGCGACCTGCTGGAAAATAGGATCAACCATCGGCGTTCTTACAAGCCCAGGGCATATACAGTTCACGCGAATGTTGGCCCGGCCCAACTCTACCGCTAGTGAGCGGGTCATGGTGATGACCGCGCCCTTCGAGGAAGAATACGCAGCGTTATCCGGCGCATAAGCGAAATACGCGGCCACAGAGGCAACGAAAATAACGGCGCCACCGCCACCTTGCTCCATTAACGGGGCCGCTTCCTGCGTCAGCACGAATGGCGCAATAGTGTTGGTATCCAGCATGTCCCGCCAAACTTGCTCATTCGTACTCTTGAAATCGGCGAGCGTGAGCAGCCCATGGTTTGATACCAGTGCATCAAGTCCACCAAACTCATTCACTGCAGTGCCAAGCACTTTACGCACATCTTCTCGGCGAGTCATATCACCCGTGCAAACAACGCAACCCGTCTCATCAGCCAGTTGCTCGAGTGGTTCTGCGCGACGCCCGGTAATGACGACGTTGGCTCCCTCATTGACTGCCAGATGTCTGGCGATAGCACTACCAATACCGGAGCCAGCACCAGTGACTACTATAGAACGCCCATGCAAACGACCGCTCATAAAAATAGGTGACTTAAATTACGTGCGGTCATGGACTGGTGATCGCCGTCCCCAAGCCACCGCTCATTTCGCGGGCTTGGGCGCGCGCATCGGCCTCGTCTTCGTGGAATTGAATAATCAGGCGCTGGGCGATGTCCTCACCCACCATGGCTTCCTCAAGTTGCCAGATCGTAGCACCAGAGGGTACTGGACCCGCTCCCTGATCGAAGCCTACAACGCAGAAGTCACCGCCGTGAGGTCCATCTTGCGTCCGCTTAAATCGGCTAACGCGATAATTTCTCGCTTTTACAGCACCTGTGGGATCATTGCCCCACTGTCGCTCCCAGTCGACTGTAAACTGAAGCAACTCAGGGTTACGCCAACTCTTTTCCAAGTCGTCGAGGTCCTTAAACGCCATGAAGTCGAACATGGAGAAAGGGACATTGTAGAAACCATCGACTATCTTCCAATTCGCATAGTAGTGAATGGTGTCCAAACGGTTGAAAAACGGACAATCAATATCTTTCAACCATTGCTCGTACCCGGGAATATCAATTCCGGGCCTAACGCTATACATCAGGAAAACCAGATCATCGGTGAGGTCTGTGTTGTTCATTTAGCTTCCTCCCACAGGCGGAATATGAGCCGGGTACATCACTCAGCTGTTCCATGACGTTTCTACAAACAGGCTAACAAATCAAAGATAACATTAATCTTTCGGCCGGATAAATAGCTGTGATTCCTCCATGAAGATGCCATAAACTCTGCGGATGATTCAAAAACAGACCGTCGACGAGCGCGTCGACCAAGGTGACCCCGATTATTCGGTGGATCGAGTCCCGCCGGACGCAAGAATGTCTCGCCTATCACTGCATATGGCTTACTGGGCGGTGATCAGTGCGCTCTTCAGCGTGGTGTTTTCAAGTGTCTTAGCCAACGCTTACGGCGCTGTGAACACCTTTGTCGGTACCGCGGCGGCGTCAGTATTGCTGGGTATTGTTGCCAGTGTGGTCGCAAGATTTGCGATGCGAACGGGTATGTCCGTAGATGTTTTTTCCCGCACGGTGTTCGGCAAGTCCGGTGGCTTGCTAGCGACCATACTTGTATTTGGATGTCTGGGGCTGTTTGCGGTCATCGAAAGTGCAATTATCGCCGAAGCGATTCGCGGCTACTTTCGGCAGCTAGAACCCTGGCACGCGTATCTCATCGTAGTGATGTGCAGTGTGCCAATCGCCTTCGGTCGCATTTCCGCCTACTTGGATAAATTCAATGGGTTACTGCTGCCCGTGTTCATCGCTGGTATGGCTTATATCGTTCTCTCCGCAATCAGTCAGAACGGGTACAGTGAAGCGTGGCTCAGTTACGGACCAAATGGTGGCGTGCTGGACGGGCGATGTATCAACGTGTTTTTTTTGTGGGCGCTAGGAGGCGCGCAACTATTGGCGGCTCAGGATTATGCGCGTTTTGGACGGCCAGACGACGAGACCTATCACCGGCACATCACTTTTGGTATCCCGCTCTTTTTCATCACCTACTCGGTAAATGGAGCGGTGGGGATATTCATTACTGCTACCGTTGGGTCAAGTCTAGGGGCACTGGATTCTGATGCCGCTGCAGTGGCGGCAATCGTGGCGCTTACCGGTTTGGCTGGTGTGGTTTTCGTAATCGCCAGTCAAATGCGAATAAATACGTTGAACTACCAACTGGCCACGGTCAATCTGCAAGCATTTCTGAAGCATATCGGTATTCAGATCACTAAAGTTGCGTCGGCGCTATGTGTTGGCGCGTTGGTGTTTCTGCTCATGCTTAGCAATGTTCTGGACATGCTGGTTGAAACGCTGGGTTACCTTGGGATTTTCGTTGGCGCTTGGTGCGCTATCGCGATCGTACACATGACCCTCGTTGGGGAGAGGACGATTATTTGCACGCATGAAAAACTCGAGTCTGACGGTGAGGGTAAATTCTGGCATTCCAGCACGGTCACTTGGATCCTCTCTAGTGGTCTGGGAGTGGCTGTTATGGAGTTTAGCGAGCCAACCATGGCGTTGTATGCGACTCCGACGGCAATCGCCGCGGCGACGTTTCTTCATGCCTTGCATCTAAAGCTCACTGCGAAAACAAGAATTGAGTCACCCTGAGAGCACTAGCTGGGTATGAGCCTAAACCAAACGCATATTGATCGTAGCTGTGTGTGTTCAATCCCCCGTCCGCCCTTTCTCTTTTTCAAGCCGCGCTGCTCCTTGCATACGAGCCAAGGTGAGGACGCTTCCGGGTACCGAATGTGTTGCTTAGCTGAGGTTTCTTCCTTATCGGCGGTCATTTACCAGCCCCACTTTAAAGTCGTTTCAAGGTAGCGACCACGGTATGGTGTGAGTGATAGCCGATAGCGGGAAGGGAGCAGTCAGCTGCCGCAGATAGTGGCAATAGACTGATGGTAATGTTGAACCGCCGGCTCATTTCTACCGATCAGGAAGCTGTCGTTGGCGCCCGCATACAGCGCGTCCTGCACGGTAGCCACAAGCGCGTAGTCTTCATCCCTGACCGCTTGCAGCGTCATCTCGCTAAACCTTTCTATCGTCGCCTTTTCTTCGTCGGTTGCGGGAGGTTCGGCGCTCAAAATGAGCTGGCGGGTGACAGTTGTGGTGCTGTTCTCGCCGGGGTAGATGAATCCGATCAGACATTGTCCTCCCAAGATCGCGGAAATGGAGAGATTGGGGAAGACCGAATGTACAACGCGGATGTAAGACTCGGGTGTCTCCCAGTTCTCAGGTGCAATATCGTTGAGCTCGGTGATATTTTTTCTGGCAATGACCATCCGTTGGTGCGCGCCCCAAGTGTCGTGCACCAAAAGGTTCCCCACCGTGTAGGGCCCCACCGTTTTGCCGTGCACGCTGTCATGATGATAAACCTCCAGGTAACCATCCAGCGTGGCTTTCCAGCCCGCACCTGAGAGGGAGCGTTCTGTATATAGGTGCCACTGTTCGAGGTTCTGATCGGCCAGCTTGCTAGCGAATTCTCCTAGCCAGTTATCCAGATCGAGTGATTTCCCCTGCGTCAGGCAGACAAAAATGACACCCGAGCGCTCGTCACACGGCAGTTCTACCAGTCCCATGCTGGCCCGATCGACATCGCCAAAAGTGTCTTCTCCGTAAACGCTGATCAATTCGCCTTTATTGCTATACGTCCAAGCGTGATAAGGGCAGCTGAATCGAGATTGATGGCCTTTCTCAGCAGCGCAGACTTTGGCTCCACGATGTCGGCACACGTTAATTAAGCAATGCAACACGCCTTCCTTGTCCCGCGTGAGAAGTAGCGGTTTACCCATGATAGTTTGCGTGAGAAAGTCGCGCGGTTTTGGAATTTCCAGTGACAGTGCAACCGCGATGGGGGATTCAAAAAAGACCGCCTGACGCTCTGCCTGAAACTGCGCTTCATCCGTGTAGGCACTCACGGGAATACGCATC